>OLRT01000002.1_pt1 | contig 298531 bp, 272 predicted proteins | sample 1672021 | NCBI WGS metagenome assembly OLRT01 (sample SAMEA3136637, study PRJEB25190) | human gut metagenome | reverse complement strand
GGCCACCAGCGACCGTGTTCAGATAGAGTGGAAAATCTGACATTTCCGCTCTATCACCCCTCATTTCTATTTTATCTTGTTTGTACCCCTTGTACACCGATGTTTGCTTTGATTTTGGAAAGCCTTAGGAAAAACGATACAATATATCCGCCAAAAAGATATGTCAGCGCATTTGAAAGGGTGAGCGCTATTGTTGATTTGTAGGTCGGAAGATTATCAATTAAATCCTGATATCCGACTTTGCTCCAAATAAAACTCAAAATTGCACTGCTGCCAATCCAAATAAAAATATACAAACCGAATATCAAAAGCGATCCTGTAATTTTGTTTTTTGTTTTTGTATCAATGCTTATTGCAAAGACGGCAAATATAAATAAAATCAGCGATACGTAGCTTAACATTACAAAAGCACTGTTATCCGCTTTCTCGGCTAAAAGTTTGGAATATTGGTTGACTAAGTTCCAAGCAGAAATTGATATAAGCGTTGTTATAAGCGTTATAAAGGAATTGAATTTATCTTTATAAAGTGTGTGAATAATCGTGAAAAGAGCAAAGCCTTTGCAAATTGAAAGAATTAAAAGCCAAATTGAAAAGTGACTTAAATCTATTATCTGTCCCATTTATTATCGCAGCCTTTCAAACTAAATGATATTTATGCTATATTTCCAAATATTTTTTGTAATTTTCTGTCAGCGTCTTGTAATTACTTCTCGAAATTGTTATTTGCTCGCCGTTTAGTAATATATATTTGTGCCATTTGAAGCCTAAAACGTAATCAAAATTAACCGCAAAACTTCTGCTGCATTGTTGAAAATTAATACTGCATTTTGAAAGCAAATCTGAAAACTTGATATTTGCCGTTATGCTTTTTCCGTCATTAAAATACAAAACACTTGCTTTATTTTGCGCTTCAATATAAGTAACGTCGTTTAGGTCGATTGTTTCGCTTATTTTTTCGTGTTCAATTATTATTTTCTGCTTTCGTCTGTTTTCAAGATTTTGAATACATTTATTCAGCGCATTTGAGAGATTTTTTTCATCTGACCTTAATTTGTCAAGATAATATGTCGGTGAAATTTTTGAAATATTATAGATTTCACCCGGATATGACGTTAGTATAACAAGCTCGAAAGTAACGGCAATATCCTCTTTGATGATTTTATTAATTGTATTGATATCGCCGAGTAAAACGTCAAGAAATAATATATCTATTTTACTTGAATTTTCCTTTAATTCTTCAAATGTGGATATGAGCGAAAGTGTGTAGTCAATTCCGATTTTTTCGCATTTTGCCTTTAAATTGTCATATAGTTTTTGCCTGAATATTTTATCGTCATCACAAATATAAATACTGACCATATATTGCTTCTCCTCGAAAAATAATTAACAAATACAAAAATAAGTATATCACAAATATGACTATATGTCATTAATATTCTGCATTTCACACCCAAAAACAGTCATTTCACACCACATATATTTACTTTTCGTCAAAATAATGATAAATTAATTATAATTTAATAAAGTGTTATTAATGAATTGGATGCCCAAAGAAATTCTGACAAAGAAAAAGGAACAGTGAGAATAAAATCTCGCCGTTCCTTTTTTGTTATATTTATAATCTTAAATCGTCCTCTTTGCGTTTTTTGCTTTGGTTGATTGAAATCGGAATTATTGCGCCAACACCGCCGCCGATTGCCAAGCCGATAAGTAAAAATAGCCACCAGAGAGAAAATTTTGACTTCTTTTTATCCATGTCGCTGTCGCTTTTTACCGCTTTCTTTTTAATAATCGTGCTTGAAAGGGAAATGCTTTCGCTGTAGCTTTTTCCGAAATCGTCCTCATAACTCAGCGTTGCCGTGCCTTTTACGTCGCCGAGCTTAGATGAACTTACCTGAAAATTAGCGCTTCCCGTCTTGCTTTCGCCTGCCTTTATCATGCCGATAAAGAGAACTCCTCCCGTTTCAAGTCCGTCAATGTCAAAGCTGATTTTTGCATTTCTTATTGCCGATTTGCCCGTGTTCATCAAATTTACTTCCATAGTAGCCGTATCGTCCTGCGTAAGCTTTTTTGGAAGAATAATGCCGTCATAATCAAGCGCCGTCTTTTGCTTGACATTAATTAAAATATTATCCGAGCTTTCAAACGAGGTGAAATATTTGTCCTCATAAGTGCTTGCCAAAACGAGCTTGTGCTCTCCTATTTCAGCCGTTTTTGCGGCGGTTAATTCAATATTTAACGTGTAAGTACCCTTTGGCTTTATTTCATCAACAAAAAAGGTTTCCCTTTTGAATTTAATGTCGTTTTTTTCCTCGCTTATAGTAAGTTTCAAATTTTTAATGGATTTGTCCTTGCTCTCGTTTTTTAGAATTACGGATAAATTTGCACTTTTTGACGGCGATACGTATTTGCCGTCAAGAGAGTAGGAGGTGACGATTAATTGCGGACGGGAGGCATTTTGCGTTGTTTTCTTTTTAGCCGCCTTTTTTGCCTTCTTTTTCTTTGTAACATTTATTGATATTTGCGACGTTGACGTATATTGAGTATAATCATCGTCCTCATATTCTAAGCTGACAGCCAGCTTGTGCACACCCTCGCTTGCTGTTTTCGTCGCTCTTATTGTGGCGGTGTATGTGTAGGTAGCATTTGGAATGATTTTATCAATATAGCCTGAATTTACACCTATTGTGCTTATTTCGTTTGCCTCGTCACTTAGAGTGATTGCAATGTTGTTTATATTTTTCTTTAGGCTGTGGTTTTTTAGTTTTATTTCAAGTGTTGCGCTTTCGTTTGGCTTTAAATCAGGCTTTGAAAGGGTATAGCTTTCCACCATTAACCGTGGTTGCGATGCACTTTGATTATCGCTCGGTGCGGTGTCGTCCTCCCCTGCAAAAGCCGTCATACCAAAGCTAAAGCATAATATTATTGAAATAAATATACAAAGTAGCTTTTTCATAATTTTCCTCTATAATTCTCTTATATTTTCAACTATGCTGTTTTTCATTTCTTTTCTTACCTTAACCCATAAGTTAATTGAGCATAAAAGGAATAAAACAAGCGAAATGATTATTGCCGGCAAAGGATTAAATGTTAACGCTAAATTTATGTCATAAAGATATTTACCGATTATTTTTATTATGATAAAACTTAATATATAAAGTCCGAAGCCTATGCCTATTCCGAGCGTAAACATTGACGTCATTTGATTTATAAATGATTTAGTCAGCGCTCTTTCGTCTGCGCCTACTGCCCTGAGCGTGCCGATTTCTCTCTTGCTTTCTCTTATTCTTGCGCTCATTGCGTTGTTAATAATGCTGAGGCTTACCGCAAAACAGATTATTAATATACTTACAATCGTTACGATTTCAAGCATTTTTTGTTTTTCTAAGAACTGACGGCTTCCATAAACAGAGTTTAAATATCCACCGTATTTTTCGGTATAAGTGCTAAGTTCCTCTGTAATTTCCTCGTCAATTTTATCGTCGACCTCTTCGCTTGCATTGATATACAGCAAGTTGTATTTTAAATTTTTGTCAAATGCACGCATTCCGTCAATCGTGGTAGCTATTTGAAAGTCAGATGAAAAATTAACGCTTGTATTTTCATAAGAATAGGGGTGAATTATTGCGCCTATTTTAACCGTTTTTTCTTCACCGCTTTTTAATCGAAACGTTATTTTATCTCCTGCCTTGTACGGTGAATCGGCTTTTGCAAGCGTTTTTGAGCCGACTGTTTTTTTGCCAATATCTTTATCAAAATTTCGAGTCGATTCAAAAGTCTTGGTTACTCCGATTTTGCCTGTGGCTTCAACCTTTTTCGGCGCTATGAGGACTATTTCATCTCCCGATTTTAAAGCGGAGTAGTTGATTTTTCCGTCGGCAACATATTTTTCCGCCATTTTAAATTGCGCCTCGTCATAAGCATTAAGGTTTATAGAGCAGTATTCTTTGCTTATTTTTAAATCCTTTTTTTCTTTCTCGTAGTACTTGTTCGGCTTACCGTTTTTAATCTGTTTTACAAGGTCGTCGGTGTTGTTAATCTCCTCGTGATTCATAAATACGTCGTAATTTATAGCCCTGAAAAAGTCCGTTATCTTGTCAAAATAAAGATAAGCGTTTGCGGTTTTTCTGCCCTCGGTTTCGCCGATATAAGGCAAAGCCTCAATATCCTGCCTTTCAGCCTCATTGATTCCCTGTTCTCCGCTTTCATACGTAGTAAGAAGCTCATAGTCATAGCTTACGCTGTTTAAATGCGAATCATTTGAACTTATTACAGAAGCCCAGCCGTAATTGGAAAGCAAAATTGTTGCTGTAAGAATAATGCAAACCGTAATCTTGCTTCCTTTGTAAAAGCCTAAGTTTCTTTTTGCAATCAGCTTTTCGGGATTATATTCTTTCTTTGTTTTAATTTTCTTTTTATTAAATTTTCTTGCCGTTTCAACATTTCTTATTGCCTGCATAGGCGAGGTTTTGGAGGCTGAAATAAGCGGAATTAATGCCGCAAGCATAACTACGGCTTCGTTGATTACTGCCGCAACCGGCAGCACAATAAGGCTTTTTGACATAACGGCGTCTTTTATCGCAAGCTTTAATAAAAGGCTTACCGTGAAATAAGAAATTGCCAAGCTAATCGGAACACAGATGAGCGAAATTATAAATGCCTCACGTCCGAAAATATTTATAATCTGCCTTTTCGTTGTGCCTATAGCCCTGAGCATACCTATTTGCTTTCGTCTGTCCTTAAGATTGTTGTTAAACGAATTTACAATGGCAACGCAGGAGGCTAAAATAAGCACAATGAGAAGCAAAACGGCGAGGTCGCCTCCCGACGTTAAATCGTCAAAGCTTGCCGAGTTGTTTGATGATACATAATTATCGTTTATTTCGGAAGTGGCTTTTTGCGAAACCGATTTACGGATTTCATCAAAATTTTTATTCTTACATTTTATATAAAATGCAAGCATTTCTTTACCGCCTGCATCGATTTTTTCCTTGTTTGATACAAGAATTGCAGGAATAAGTGTGTCATATTGGTCAGGCTCGGAATATACATAGCCTATAATCGATTTTTTATCCTGCAAAATTCCGACAAGCTTGTATTTCTTTTCCACTGTTTTGTAATAATTTGAGCAGTCATTTTGAATATCAAGCTGAAATGTGATTGTATCGCCGATTTTTGCTTTTTTATATCCTAATTTTGAAAGCGCTGTCTTTTCAATCGCAACCTCGCCCTTATTTTGCGGATATTTGCCGTCAAGAAGGATGGGATTTGCAAGTGCTTTGCCGCTTTCGTCAAAGTATGCAATGTTTGAGCCGAGCGTTTTACTGTCGTTTTTGTTATATGCATAGCCTAAGGTGTGCGCTGTGCCGAAGCTTTCAACGGTTTTGTTGTCTTGCAAAGCTTTAAAATCACTTTCGTCAATCCCTGCGGCGGATATAATCATAGTTTCATATCCGTGACTTTTGTAGTAATTTGCATTGCTTGTTTCCTGCGCCGCCGAATATAAAAATACAATACTGCTTGAAAATACCATTGCAAGGATAATACCGATAATCATTATTGTATATTGTTTTTTTCTATTTTTTATATTTCCGAGCGCAAGGGTATTAACTGTCAATTTCTTTTTCAATTTTCAGCCACCGCCTTCGTGTCGGCAACTATTTTGCCGTCCTCAATGGTGAGTATTCTGTCTGCCTGCTCGGCAACGTGCAAATCGTGGGTTACAAGTATGAGTGTAATTCCAAATTCCTTTGCACAATATTTTAAAAGTGAGAGAACTTCTTGACCGCTCTTTTTGTCAAGATTACCCGTAGGCTCGTCTGCAAAAAGGATTGACGGCTTGTTTGCAAGTGCTCTTGCTATTGCAATTCTCTGCTGCTGGCCGCCCGAAAGCGCAGACGGCAAATGTGAAAGCCTGTCCTCAATTCCGAGCATAGAAATGATTTTATCAATATATTTTTCGTCAACTTTTTTCTTATCAAGCATAATGGGCAAAATTATGTTTTCGTATCCCGTCAGCTCGTTTACAAGATTATAAGCTTGGAATACAAAGCCAAATCTTCTTCTCCTCAAAATCGAAAGCTGATTGTCACTGTAGTCGCTGAGTCTTTTTTCACCGTAAATTACATATCCGCTTGTTGCATTTTCAAGGGAAGAGAGAATGTGCAAAAGCGTAGACTTTCCCGAACCGGACGGACCTGTCACGGCGCAAAATTCTCCCTGCTCAAACGATATGCTCACGTTGTCAACCGCCTTAACGGTGCTGTCTGAGCTAATATATTCCTTTGTGAGGTCTTTACATTCGATTATTTTCATTTTGCTTTTCCTTTCAATGTTAATCTTTTTCTTTATCTTAATAATACAGCACCAATCTTTAATTAAACTTACTTTAATCTTAAGATTTCGTAATGTTTTGAAATAATGATAAAAAATCCGCCCGATTTATTCAAAAGGGCGGTATTTTGATTTCTTATTTACAGCGCCTCGTAGCCGTCGATTTTAGGCAGGCATATTGTAATGCATAAGCCGTCGTTTTTGTTTTGCGCCGTGATAAGAGCGTGGTGGCGCTCAATAATTGCTTTGCTTATTGCAAGCCCTATGCCCGTATTGCTTTTTGCAGAGTTTTCAGCCTTGTAAAAGCGGGTGAAAAGATTAGGTATTTCCTCCTCTTTCATTCCGCCGCCGTCATCTTCAATCTCTATTGTTGCCGAGCGTTCGCTGTTTGTTATTGTGATTTTAATATTTCCATTATCGTCTGTGTGTTCGCAGGCGTTTTTTATTATGTTTGAAAGTGCCTCGTAAAGCCATTCTCTGTCGCACCTGATTTTGCCGGTACCGTTTAACTCAAAATTTTTCTCCTTAAAAAGCGGCTTGAAATCTAAAATGAGCTTTTGGCAAATTTCGTTAAGGTCGTTTTGTTCAAAATTCATATAATATGTGTCAAGCTTGACCTTTTCAAGCTTCAAAAGCTTATATATCAGTTGCTCTGTTTTGTCGATTAGTTCAAGTTCCTTTTGTGCGTGTGCGTTTTCACCGCTTGCAAGGTCCATTTCGCAGTAAAGCCTGAGCGCCGCAATCGGAGTTTTAAGTTGGTGCGATATGTCTGATATGAATTGAACGTTTTTCTTGTTTTCGTTATACAGCTTGCCTTTTTCAAGATTGACTAATTCCTCAAGGTCACCCACGGCATTTTGAAGCCGTGCAAAGTCATTATCATAAAGGCTTATTTGCGTTGCTTTTCCCTGATTTGTAAATTCATCAATACTCTCTGTCAAGGCCCTTGCGTCCTTTTTTAGCTTGTAATTTTGGATTAAGAGGATAAAGGATATCAAAAGCAATATACCGCATAAAATTGAAAGGATAATAATTTTCATATATTTTCCTCCCAACGATATCCTATTCCTCTTACGGTCGCAATTTTATCTGCTCCGATTTTCTCTCTTAGTCTGCTTACGTGAACAGATAATGTGTTGTCGTCAATAAAATTTCCGCTGTCGTCCCAAATGCTTTGCAAAAGGCTTGACCTTGTGACTATTGCACCATTGTTTCTTATAAGCATCGAAAGAATTTGAAATTCCGTTTTCGTGACAAATATATTTTGATTGTTCTTTTTAACCGTCATATTATTTGTGTCAATTACCAAATCACTGCTTACAAAATTTTGAAAAGCATTTCTTCTGATAAGCGCACGTATTCTTGAAAGAAGCTCTAAAAGCTTAAACGGCTTTGTAACATAATCGTCACCGCCGGCATCAAGCCCTCTTACTATTTGGTATTCCTCATCGCAGGCAGTTAAAAACAAAATAGGCGTGGTCACTCCCTGCGCTCTAAGCCTTTCGCATAAATCAAATGAAGAGCCGTCGGAAAGCATGACGTCAAAAATAAGCAGGGAAAAGCGTTTTTCTTTAATGATTATCTCTGCCTTTTTGATACTTTCGGCACTTTCAACTTCATAATCTCTGCCTTGCAGCATTTCTAAAAGCCCGTCACGAAGATAAGCATCATCTTCAAGTAAAAATATCTTCTCTGCCATAACCTTTTTCCGCCTCTTTTTTGTTTGTATATATAATTTAGTTTATAATATCATAATTTTTTATATTAAACAACAAACCTTACGATAACTTAAGAAAAAAGATGAGTTGAAAATTAATCGACCCATCTTTTATTTTACATATTATATTATTCCGCCGTTTACACCGAGAATTTGGGCGGTGATATATTTGTTTTGCGTGAGATAAAAGATTGCGTCTGCAACTTCCTCACTTGTTCCCAGCCTGCCTAAAGGCACTTCCTCTTCAAGCTCATTTTTGTCAAACATATTGTTCATTCTTGTGTCAATTATTCCGGGGCATACGCAGTTTACCGTTATTCCGCTTGGTGCAAGTTCCTCTGCAAGCGAACGTGTTAAACCTATAACTGCCGCCTTGCTCATTGAATATGCAATCTCGCACGAAGCACCCGTTTGCCCCCACATTGATGAAACGTTGACTATTGCGCCCTCGTGATTTTTGAGCATAAGCTTGATTGCTTCTCTTGAGCAAAGAAAATACGACCTTGCATTAACGCTCATTATTTTGTCGTATTCCTCTGCCGTGGTGTCGTTAATTTGCTTAATAAGGCTTATTCCCGCATTGTTTACAAGAATGTCAATATTTCCAACCGTTTTAAACAGATTTAATATATCTTCTTCATTTTCTAAGTTACATTTGATTTTTGTAACGCCGTCAAAATCCGGCTCGGTTTGGTTATATGTCACAAAAACATCATATCCCTTTTGTGCAAAAAGCATAGCCGTCGATTTGCCGATACCCGTTGCACCGCCCGTAATTAAAACTTTTTTCAAGCTAACACTCCTAAGCTTTTTTCTTTGATTATATCATTATAAAACGTCTTTTTCAAATAAAGTTGTAATTTTACTTAAATTATTGTATAATATCATCACTAATTTTCACAGAGGTGTAAATATGAGCGATACAAAAAGAGATTTTTCTACAATCAGCATATATATTGATGAAAACGAAAATATGATTGGTATTCCTTGCGGTGAAAGCGATAAATACGGGATTGCGGATATTGATAAGGTCGTTCTTCTTAAAGCACCTTATTCCGACAGCCAAATTGAAAGCTTTGTTGAAGAGGTTATTTCTTATTGCTATACCAAAAAACACAATGATTCTTCTCCGCTTTCAACTATTGAAAAGTACACTAAAAAAACAGGCTTTGTAAACGCAACTGCCGATTATACACTTATTTCGATTGTTAAGACTAATGATACATATTCTCTTATGCCTACTTTTAACGATTTTGAAAGAGGCCCGCTTGTTATTGATGATGATGAAAGAATTATTCTTGCAAATTACCAAAAGGGTGAGCTTGCAGAAATTATGAAGGATTTTATCCAAATTTATGTTAAGGCTAATATGTTTTATAAGGAAAAGCAGGAGCTTGAAGAGGAAAAGAAAAGAAGAGAGAATAACTGATTATTAATGAAAAGCTTTGTTATATCCAAGCGTGACGCAGGAACAAGAGTTGACAGGTTTATTGAAAAGACCTTTGAGTCTGTTCCAAAGTCGCTTATGTATAAGGAAATAAGAAAAAAGAATATTAAAGTTAATAAAAAGCGTTGCACAAATGACCAAAAGCTTAATGAGGGCGATTTACTTGAACTTTATCTTAAGGACGACGTGCTGAAGTTAAAGGTCAAGCATCTCGATTTTATGAAAGCGTCAGACGAACTTGATATTGTTTATGAAGATGAAAATGTTATCATAATCAACAAAAAGGTTGGCATTTTGTGTCATCCCGACGGTAAGGAATATATTGATAACCTTGTTGCAAGGCTGAAAAAATATCTTTACAAAAAAGGGGAATGGTCGCCTGAAACGTCAAGCTTTACTCCGTCACTTGCTAACAGAATTGACAGAAACACAGGCGGTCTTGTGCTCGGTGCTAAAAATCTTGAAGCACTTAAAATTCTCAATGCAAAGATTAAATCAAGAGAGATTGAAAAGTATTACTTAACCGTGGTTTACGGTAAAATGCCGAAAAGTGAGGAAACGTTGACTGCATTTCTTACTAAAGACGAGAGGAAAAATCTTGTCAAGGTAACAGATAATCAGGTTGAAGGCTCTAAAAAAATCATTACTAAATATAAAGTGCTTGATTATTATGACGATGCATCTCTTCTTGAAATTGAACTTTTAACAGGAAGAACTCACCAAATCAGGGCGCATCTTGCGCATATCGGTCATCCTCTTTACGGCGACGGTAAATACGGCAGGGAAGAGGGCAGATACCGTCAGGCACTTTACAGCTATAAGCTTAAATTTGCATTTGATGACGATAATTTGCTGTCCTATTTGAGCGGCAGGGTGTTTCAGGCAAGGGATATCAAACTGCTCGATGATTATAAGGAGAAAAAATTCAAATGAAAAATAAATTATATCGCATAATTTCACCCGTTACGCTTTTGGTGGTTTTGGCACTTGACGCAGCCACTGTAGCTTATGCCGTTTTCGCTGTTAAAAAGCTTATTCAAAATGTGAACGTTTACTCCGTTCTTTTTGCGATTATTGACCTTTTTGCAATAGTCGTTGCCGTACTTGTTAGCAAATATGTTGTAAGTCAAGGAATTGTTTTTGGAGATGAAACGTTTGAATTTACCGCTCATGATGAAAACAATGTGTTTAATTATGATGATGTTGAAAATATTAAAATCCATAAAGACACAAAGGCAAGCCTTAAAAAGAATTTTAATGACAGGCAGTCGCAGGTTATAATTACTCTTAAAAACGGCGGGGTTGTTACAGTTGATATTGGACTTACTTCAATGAAAAAGCTTAAAAAAATAGAAAATGAAATTAATTCCCACCTAAATTAAAAATAAGCAATGTAAGACTTCGAGAAAGTGAGATAAATTTCGTATTTTGCGAGCGGGTGCTGTACGTTGGTACTGCCCCCGAGCAAAAGACGGAAAGTGCCAAAAAAGACAAGGACTCAATGTCCTTGTCTTTTTTCTATAAATGTATTTTTGATTTTATTCCGGCAAGAGCAAGCCCTTGCCCTACGATAAGTCGAAAGAAATTCCGTGTTTGAATGAATTTCTTTGAAATTCATAATAAACACTTCATTACTTTCTCCTTTTCCCCACCAAATTTTCAATTTGTTGGGGACCCCGAATTGAATTTCGTTTTATAGCACGGCACGGTTTAGCCACTTTATCGACAGTTTAAAATTGTATAGCAACAGAAACTTGTATAGTATTAATAATAATTTTTAAGTTTACTGTTGCTTTTTTGTTTATAAATTGGTATTATATATACATTATATCAAAAACGGCTTAGCCCGTTTAGTAAGGGAGAGAAATTTATGGGCGAAAAACGCACCTATACGGGTAAGGAGCTTGGCGGCTATCTTGTAGGTATGTTCGGACAGAACTTAATTTACAATATTGTTGCGACAGGTCTTTACTTCTACTTTCAAAACGTAATCTGTTTGCCGGCTATGGCGCTCGGCTGGATTATGACAATCGCAAGAATCTGGGACGCTATTAACGACCCTATGATGGGTACAATCGTTGATAAGACTAAGACAAAATGGGGTAAATGCAGACCTTACCTTATTATTTTCCCGGGTATCATCGGAGTAGTAACAATTTTAACATTCATCAACGGTAACTATGCAACTGCAAGCTCAACGGCTCAAAAGGTACTCATTGTCGCTTGGGCAGCTATTTCATATATCGCTTGGGGTATGTGCTTCACCGTTTGCGATATTCCTCTTTGGGGTATCACTTCTCTTATGACAGAGGATGAAAACGACAGAGGCAAAATCCTCAGCCTTGCACGTATGGTAGCGGGTGTCGGCGGTATCGGTGTTCTCGTTGTTCAAATTGCGCAGGCTCTCGGCACTGCTTTTGTTAACAAGATTGATAAGAATGCCGCAGATTATGACACTCTCGTTCAAAAGGCAAACCAAAAGGGCTTTATCGTAACAGTAATTATTATGACTGTTATTGCGTCTGTTCTTTTTGAATTTGCAGGACTTTGCACAAGAGAAAAAGTTGAAAAGAGCGAGAGAAGTTACACATTCAAGGAAAACTTCCAAATTATGTTTAGAAATAAGCCTTTCAGGCAGATTCTTATTTCAGGCATTTTGAGAAGCCCTATCCAGCTTCTTATGATTGTTGCAATGACACTTGTTACATATTATTATGCAAACGGTAATATTATGAATATCCTCAAAACCGACGCCACAGGTAAGATTATGGGAATTAATTTCCAAATCCTTGTCGGTCTTGGTTGTGTTGCGGCAGGTCTCTTTGTGGGTCAGTTCGTTGCAATGGGCGTTACCCCTCTTATTATTAAGAAGGTTGAAAAGAAAACACTTTATAATATTTATTCAATCGCAGGCGCTGTTCCTTTTGCACTTATTTTTGTGTTCTTCAAGGTTTCAGGCGGTGATTTAACTTCTACATTCTGGTCAATCATTGTTGGCGTATGTATGCTTATTGCAAGTGCTTCATTCGGCGGTATCAACGTTCTTCAATCAGTAATGATTGCAGACTGCGTTGACTATGAGGAATATCATAACGGCGTTCGTACAGACGGCGTATTCTTCTCAGGCCAGAGCTTTATCACAAAACTTGCAGCAGGTATTTCAACTATCATTTCATCTGCTGTTTATGCAGCAGTAGGCTACAGCGGCGCTAACGTTGATAAGCTTAACCGTGCAATTGAAAAGGGCGCAAGCTTCATTACTTACGATGGTGGCACAGGCGCAGGTAAATACGCTGAGGCTATGTTCTTCCTCATTTCTATTCCGCCTGCAATCGGTATGCTTCTTTCAGCTATTCCTACTCTTAAATATGCAATGACAGATAAGGAACATAATGAAATCCTTAAGTCACTTGTTGATAAGAGAAATGCACAAACAAAATAAAATATATTATTAATATAATTAAGGTGTGCCCAAAAGGCACACCTTTTTGTTGATTAATATTAATATTTAATGTATAATATAATTAATATATTTTAACTCTAAGGGGTAAATTATGATTAAAACATTAAACGGTGAGTGGCTTTTTAAAGCGACAGACCAAAACGAATGGAAAAAAGCAACAGTTCCGGGCTGTAACTTTCTTGATTTAATGAGTTGCGGCGACATTTGCGACCCTTTTATTTCTACATATGAAAAGGACGTTTATTTTGTTGGGGAAAAGGATTGGGAATATAAAAGAACATTTGAAATAAGTGAAGCGGATTTTGAATGTGACGATGTGCTTTTGAAATGTAAAATGCTTGATACGATTTGCGAAGTTTACATAAATTCACAGCTTCTTTTTGCAGGCGATAACTGTTTTGTCGCTTATTCAAAAAGTGTGAAATCGCTTATTAATGTTGGCGAAAATGAAATAAGAATTGTTTTCAAATCGCCTGTAAATTATGTGTCGGATAAATATAAAAAATGCCCTACTCCGGTGAATTCTAACGGTCAAAACGGTATTGTTCATATCCGCAAGCCGCAATCGCATTTCGGCTGGGATTGGGGTCCGGTTTTGCCGCTTTCCGGTATCACTAAAGATATTGAACTTCAATTTGTAAATACTGCAAAAATTGATTATCTTGCCGTAACGCAAAAGCTTGATGACGGCAAGGCGATTATCAATGCGAAAGCCGACGTGACCTCGTTTGGTAATTATGATAGCGAAATAAAGGTGATTTGCCCTGACGGTTCTGTCCTTACTCAAATGGGAAACAGTGCCCAATTTGTTATTGAAAATCCTGAACTTTGGTGGACGTATGAGCTGTCGGCAAATAAAAAACAACCGCTTTATACCGTATCTATAACTCTTAAATCGGGTGAAAAAGTATTAGATGAGCAAAGTAAAAGGCTTGGATTAAGAACTATTGAACTTAACCGAGAAATTGATAAATACGGCAGGAATTTTCAATTTGTGTTAAACGGAGTTCCGCTTTTTATTAAAGGCTCAAATTATATTCCGCCTGACAGTTTTATTACCCGATTCGATAAGAAAAAGCTTGATTATATGCTCGATGCCGTTCAGTTTTCTAATATGAATATGATTAGAATTTGGGGTGGCGGATATTACGAAAGCGATGAATTTTATGATGCCTGCGACGAACGTGGTATTCTTGTTTGGCAGGACTTTCAGTTCGCTTGCCAGGCGTATCCGTTTTTTGACGATGACTTCCTTTCAAATGTAAAAAGAGAGGTAGAATATAATGTCAAAAGGCTTTGCCATCATCCGTCTCTTGCCGTTTGGAACGGTAATAATGAGATTGAGGATATGCACATGGCTTGGGTTTATATGACTAAGTATGTTGACTGGACCGAAAAGTTTTTCTATCATATTCTTGAAAATGAAATAAGAAAATATGATAATTCAACTCCGTATACTCCTACATCTCCTGTCGGCGAAAAGCATAATTACGGAGTGGGCAGTGATAATGTCGGAGATACTCATTTGTGGGCGGTTTGGCACGGCTTAAAGCCTATGAATTATTATCGTAAGCGCCTTACTCGTTTTTGCAGTGAATTTGGCTTTGAAAGCTTGCCTGATATGAAAACAATTGACATTTTTGCAGAGCACAAAGGCAATTATTCGCTTGATGATGAAGTGTTTAATGCTCACCAAAAATGTGAAAACGGTAATGATAAAATGGTTTATTATGTAGCCTCTCGTTTTAATTTGCCTAAGAAATTTAAGGATATGGTTTATCTTTCTCAGGTTACGCAAAACGAGTGCATAGCCGACGCAACAGAGCATTGGAGAAGAAATAAGGGTAGATGCAACGGCTCAATGTATTGGCAGTTAAACGATTGTTGGGGTGTTTGCTCGTGGTCGAGTATTGACTATTACGGCAACTACAAGGCACTTCAATATGGTGCAAGGCATTTTAACGCACCATTGAGCGTATCAATTGAGGATACAAAGGATTACGTTAAAATTTATGCACTTAATGATTTGAATACTCCTCAGGATATAGCCGTGTCTTATGAAATTTTTGATTTTGTAAGTTCGACTAAAGAGGCAGACGAAAAGCAAATTACGATTGATAAAGTTAAAAATGAATGTGTTTTTGACCTTGACGTTAAAGAACTTTCAAAAACATACGACTTGAAGCGTACAGGTATTGCCGTAAGGCTTATTAAAAACGGAGAAGTTTTACAGCAAAAGACAGTCCTTTTTGATAAAGAAAAGAAACTTTCGCTTCCCAAAGCAAAGCTTAAAACAAAAATTGAAATAGGGGAGAATGAACTTAAAATTACGGTTAAAAGTGACGCTTTCGCCCGTCTTGTAAAGCTTGAAAGCAGTAAATCTGTTTTGCCTTTCAGTGACAATTTCTTTGACCTTTTGCCTAACGAGAGCAAAACCGTAACTATTCAAAAAGATGAAAGTATGACCTTGCGTGAGCTTGCCGAGAGTATATCTGTTTATAGTCTTTCGGATGTTAAATTCAGCCGTGATAAGCTTGACACTCTTTTAAAACAGGCTAAGGTTTTCCTTTCACCGGTTAATATTTCAAATGCAATTTATCACGGTAAAATTGCAAAAGACGTTAAACTTTCGGTTTAACAGTTATATATAAATATATATAAAAGCAGCTAATCGTTAATGATTAGCTGCTTTTGCTTTTTGTTTAATATTTCAATTTCTGTTTTATTGCCGTTGCCGTGCTTTTATACTTCTCTGCCGTTTGAATCAATTTCGTCATCATTGTTTACCTCTTTTGCGTCGGCATCAACGATTGGCGGTTCAATGTTTTTAAATTCCTCTTTGATTTCCTTGGCAACTCTTTTAACCTGAATAAATGTTACTAAATCTACAATTGCATAAACAAGAAGCCCTGCGCCTACAAGCCTTACAAGCGCCTGACTTGTGTGAAGAGGATTAACCATAATCACAACGCCCAAAATAAGCACCGCTACCGAAAGAACAGTTGAAACAACCCAAGTGCCGAGTCCGCCTGCTCTTGAATAAAATGAGGTGATTAAATCAACCGCACCGCTTATTGTAATGAATATACCAAACAGAAACAGTAAAATTGCAATAATGCTTTGATATTTAACGCATATAATTACACCGATGATAATGCAAACCGTTCCTGCTGTTGCAAGTACAATGCTTTTTTCTTTTGCAAAATAAGATATCCAAGCAGTTACACCAAGCAAAATGGCTGTAACACCCGTTAAAATGCTGACTGCCGTTATCGACTCATTTGGCCAAATAAGAAGCACTAAGCCGATAACAAACGACGCAATGATTGTAATTATTGAAAAGTTCTTAATTTTAATTAATAAGTCTTTCATAATGATACCCTCTTATTTTTTTATGTATCTTATGTCGTTACCCTCTAAGGTTAAAAGTGAATATTCACCGGTTATTCTCGAAGTTATTCGTTGGTCATAAAAGCCTAAAAGTTCCTTGATTGTATAATTTGTTGAAATAATTGTCGGAAGCTTAGCGCCGATACGTGTGTTGATAATGTTATATAGGCACGAAACGGTATATGCGTTTTTAAACTCTGTTCCCAAATCGTCAAGAATAAGTAAATCAACGTCTAAAATTTCATTTTCCCTGTATTTTAAATTATCAAGTCTGCCGAAATTTTCGTTTTGCAAATCTCCTAAAATGTTTTGCGCTGTGCCGTAAATAACGCTGTATCCCTTGTTGATAGCAACGTTTGCAATTGCAAGCGAAAGATGGGTTTTGCCAAGCCCTGTACCGCCCATAAAAAATAAACTTTTTGAGTTCTTACTGAAATTGGTTGCATATCTTATGCAATTTTCTTTGATTTTCTGGGCTCTTCTTCTCGGCGATATTTCACCGTTTTCGGCATTGTCCGGATAATACTCTGTATTGAATGTTTCAAATGTGCATTCCTCAAGCGGTGCGATTTTTTCAATCTTTTCACGCTCAATATCCTTTAAAAGATTAATAAAGCATTTGCACCTTCTGCCGTTGATGAAGCCTGTATCTTCGCACGCAGGGCAGGTATATTTTATTGCAAGTGCGTTTTCGCCGTATCCGTTTTTCTTTAAAAGATTTTTCTTTTCCTCTTGAAGTGCAAGGCTTTCTGTTCGCAACCTGTCAATATCCTCTTTCGGATTTTGACTTGTAAAAAATGTTTTTGAAATGTTAAGTCCGATTTGCGCAAGCTTTCTGTTAATCGTGTTAAGTTCGGGGATTTTTGCACAAAGCTCGTCCGCTCTGTCCTGCGCCTCAAGCGTTGCTCTTTCCTTTCGCCTGTCAAGTATTGACTGTGCCTTGTCATAAGTTTCTATTGAATAAGACATTTCGCACCTCCTTAAATTTCAAAATTATTTAATGCGTCACGCTCGATTTGTTCAATGTCAAATGTCGGCTTGCTTGAAAGCTTGTCTGAATTTTTGCTCCTGTTTTCTTTTTCAGCCTTTGCTTTTTCAAATTCAGCCTGCTCCCGTTCAACGTCGGCAGGTGTCTTGATATTTGACTTTTTCCACTTTTTGAGTATTGAATTTATGTAGCTGAGCTTAGGTTCGGGTATGTTTTCTTTCATAATATCTGCGGCAATGGCAATCATAGTTATGTCAAAATCGTTAAACCAGCTAAGCACCATTTCTCTCTGTTTAACGGTCGGCTTCCTGTGCCTGATGCCTGTAATTGCAACAATTTCATTCCAAACTCTGTTGCCACGCTCAATTTCCTGGAGCTTTTCCTCAGCCTCGCCGATACTGCTTATTCCCTCATCGCTCCAATTTTTTGCCATAGCGTTGATGTATGCAAAGCTTATCGACATACCTTTTTGCTTTTCATTTCTGTAATATTCAAGTATCATCAAAACAACTTCGGGTTTTAATCCGTAGTAGTTGACCATATTGATTATTATTGCCTGTTCTGCCGTGCTTATTGTTCTGCCGAGCACTTTTTGCGCCTCGTTTACAAGAGATTGAAGTTCACGGCTTTCACGCAAAACGGTAACTATATCTTTTGGTGATAGGGTAGGGGCTGAAATTGTTTCTTTAACAACAATGTTTTTTCCTTTTTGCTCATTGCTTTTCGGCACGATTTCTTGAGCGACAATGTTGCCGTCAACAGACAGTATGCCCTCTTCAACCCAAAATTCAAGCAAATTGTCAGTATCATTTACTGTTTGACCGAGCGCCTTTGCAACAGCATTTGTGCTTGCCTGTCCGTTATTTCTGAAAATGTATAAAAGTGCTTTAAGCTGATATTCACTTGCGAGTTTTAAATATTCGTCTACAAGCTTGGTAGGTAAATTGAAAATTCCGTTTTCCCAAACAGATGAAAACGGCAATGCTTTATATTCCATATATTTGTCCTCTTTCTTATATTATATGATATCAAAAAATAATGATATTGTAAACAACTAAATAGTTATATTTTTTTCGAAAAAAGTCTTGACAAAGATACATACTTTGTGTATAATTTGACTTGCACTTGCGGATGTAGCTCACCCGGTAGAGCGCAACCTTGCCAAGGTTGAGGTAGCGAGTTCGAGCCTCGTCATCCGCTCCATAAAAAAGAGAGATACCATTTATGGTATCTCTCTTTTTTATATAGTATCATTAAGAGGCTCGAACAAGGCAATTTGTGCCAGCAAATAGAAACAATCCGGTGGATTGTTTCGGTGCCTGCGTGCGTGCCGTCACGTCGAAAGAAATTCCATGTTTGAATAAATTTCTGCGAAATTTATAATAAACACTTCATTCCTTTCTCCTTTCAAAATCTGCCGTACGGTGGTGCGGCAGATTTTGTATATTTATAAAATTGTAGAATTTTTGGTTGTAGGGGCGATCATCGGTCGCCTGAATATTCAAATCTAATATATCTTTACATTTTATTAATAATATGTTAAAATAAGTCGTTATATTTTGTAACGGCTTATTTTTTATTTGGAGGCATATTTATGACAAAAGCACAAATATGCATAATGATTTCCATAGTGGTTTATCTTTTTGCTATGGTTATGATTGGCGTAGTTTACTCGAAAAAAACAAAAAATGTCGGCGATTTTTATCTCGGTGGACGTAAGCTCGGTCCTCTTGTTACGGCAATGAGCGCTGAGGCATCGGATATGTCAAGCTATCTTCTTATGGGCTTGCCCGGTCTTGCTCTTGCAAGCGGTCTTGCAGAAGTCGGCTGGACTGTTATCGGCCTTGCGGTAGGTACATATCTCAATTGGCTTATCGTTGCCAAAAAGCTTCGTAAATATTCGGCAAGAATTAATGCTATCACAATTCCCGACTATTTTTCAAAAAGGTATAATGACAAAAACAGACTTATTATGGCTGTTGCGGCATTTATGATTATTGTGTTCTTTGTGCCTTATACCGCTTCGGGCTTTGCGGCTTGCGGCAAGCTTTTCGGCACTCTTTTAGGCATCGATTATCATATTGCAATGATTGTTTCGGCTATTGTTATTGTAGGCTATACTTCTCTCGGCGGTTTTAATGCAGCTTCAATGACTGACTTTATTCAGTCAATTATTATGACTGTTGCTCTTATTATCGTTCTTGTTTTCGGAATTAATCAGGCAGGCGGAATGGAACAGGTTATTATGAATGCCAAAAATCTTCCCGGATATCTTGATTTCTTTGAGGGCTATAATGCCGCAACAAATTCGGCAGGCAGCTACGGCGCAATTAAAGTTATTTCAACTCTTGCTTGGGGTCTCGGTTACTTTGGTATGCCGCATATTCTTTTAAGATTTATGGCTATTGAAAATCCCGACAAGGTTAAAGTTTCAAGACGTGTTGCGGAAATTTGGGTGGTTATTTCAATGGCTGTTGCCGTCTTAATCGGTGTTGTGGGTATGGCTATGATTAAAGAGGGCGCACTTCCTGAATTTAAGGACAGTGAAACCATTATTGTTCAAATTGCAAACCTTCTTTCAAAGATTGGCGTTGTTCCGGCTCTTTTGGCAGGTGTTATCCTTGCAGGTATTTTGGCAAGTACAATGTCTACTGCAGACAGTCAGCTTCTTGCTGCATCTTCCGCCGCAAGTGAAAATATTATCGGCGGACTTTTCAGAATCAAGCTCAGCGAAACTGCCCAAATGATTGTTGCAAGAGTTACTCTTATTGCGATTTCCGTTATCGGTGTAGTAATTGCTTGGGACTCAAATTCGTCTGTATTCGGCATCGTTTCGTTTGCGTGGGCAGGCTTCGGCGCTGTGTTCGGCCCTGTTATGCTCCTTTCCCTTTTCTGGAAGAGGTCAAACCGCTACGGCGCACTTGCAGGTATGATTGTAGGCGGCGTAATGGTATTCGTTTGGAAAAACGCTATTGCTAAGCTCGGCGGTGTATTTGACATTTATGAGCTTCTCCCTGCATTTATTTGCGGACTTTTGGTAAACGTTATCGTGTCACTCCTCACTCCAAAGCCTGAAAAGGAAATTACGGAAGTGTTCGACGAATTGAAGAATAGTAAATAATGAAAAAAGATATTGATGAATTTCTTGAAATATATGCAATCAAAAATTATAATATTGACTTGCTGACCTACGAAAATTCTAAGCACTTGGCGGAATTGTGCAAATCTCTTGGAATTGGTATTTTAGGCGTTGATACCTTTGAATTAATAAACGGTAAAACAATACCATTAAGTCAATATTCGATTGATATTTCAAATGATAAATTCAACTATGCAAGAATTATTGATTTTCTGTTGCCTTTTTGCAATAAGGATTATTTGTTTGAAATTGTGATTGATATATAATAAAAAGCAGTATAGCGTGGTCTATACTGCTTTTTACTATATTATTGTTTATAGTTTATTGTTTAACCGATATCACGATTTTTTATATCACTCAATATCATTTTTAAAGTATCATCAATTGTCATATCTTTTAATATGATTTTTTCATTTTCAAATCCTAACAAATCTTTTTCATTATACCAACGTTTCATATCTTGCGTGGTATAAGTTGTATTGTTTTTGGTTTGAAATCTTTTGACGGTTTCTTCAAATGGTAAATCATAATAATATGTATAAATATAGTCAAAACTGTTTTGAATATTGTCAAATAACGGTTTATACCAAGAAGAATTTAGTATCCCTTCAAGAACGATTATGCCGCTATGCTTTTTCCCGAATAAAACCAATTCTTTGAGCAAATCGACGGCGGTGCTGTCCTTGCCGTCATTTGTATGCAATATATCTCGTCTGATAACGTCTTGAGAAAGCAGCATACAATCCTCGCCTAATTTATCGCATAGTTTATTTGCGACTGTTGTTTTTCCGCTGCCTGAATTGCCTCTTATTATTATAATTGTATCTGCCATATTAAACCTCTGCTTCTACAGCGATTTCTGCGCTTGGTATTTTTTGATTTTTATTCTTGTTTGAATATTCCTTGCCGTCAATAATGCACGTGATTATGTTAATTACTCCGCCGTGAGTAACAAGTAAAACGTTTTTATCGTAATGCGAAATTTCTTTTATGAATTTTTCCCAAGCGTTGCTTACTCTTTTGTAAAACTCCTTTGGGCTTTCGCCGTTCGGGTAGTGCTCGTCCCAATTTAATTTGCGCCAATACAAGTTAGGATATTTTTCCTCTGCAAGGTAATTATCCATTCCTGCAAGCTCGCCGTTATCAACCTCTCTGAAGTCTGAAATAAATTCGATAGGAACGGATAATTTATCTGCAATTATTTGTGCCGTTTGGCGTGCTCTTTTTAAATCGCTTGAATATATTTTAAATATATTGTATTCACTTTGATTTTGGAATAATTCATCAGCAAGCTTATTTGATTGCTGAATGCCTAAAGCTGTCAGCGATGTGTTGCTCCAACCGCCGCGAACAGAAGCATCGTCCTGTCCGTGTCTTATAATGTATATTTTCATAATTAGTTTTATATTTAAAATGCGGGCGATCAATGGCCGCCCTACGGTAGCTTTTATTGTAAAATTATTTGCTCTTTTTAACAACGAATACGAGCCAGCCCTTTTCCTCAAAGCGTTCTTTAACCTCAAAGCCGTTTTGAGCAAAGCTTAAAAGAACCTCATCTTCTCTGCTTTCGATTATTCCGCCTGTGATATATACGCCGTCGTTTTCAAGATATTTGCCGACCTCTTTGTTAAATTCCATAATGATATCGGCAACAATGTTTGCAACAACTACATTGTATTTTCCGCTTACCTTGTCTGACAAATTGCCCTGAACTGCCTTGAATTTGCTTTCGTCAAAGCCGTTTTCAAGTGCATTTGCCTGCGCTGTTTTAACCGCAAGCGAGTCGATATCAACGCCAAAGGCACTTTTTGCTCCGAGGAGGAGGGAAGCGATAGAAAGAATACCGCTGCCGCAGCCGATATCAAGAACTGTTGAATTTTCGTCAATGTATTTTTCAAGCGTTTCAAGGCATAATTTTGTTGTCGGGTGGCTTCCCGTTCCAAATGCAAGACCCGGCTCGATGTGGAGCACCTTTCTTCCTCCTGCATCATATTCGTCCTCCCAAGTCGGGCGGATAAGAAGCTTCTCTCCGATAGGCATAGGGTGAAAATATTGCTTCCAATTGTTTACCCAATCCTCTGTTGCGCAATCATCAATTTGGATTGAATATTCAATATTCTGCTCTTTAAGCCTTTCTTCGATAAATGAAACCGCTTCAATCGGATTTTCATGAGGGTTTACGTAAACGTGGATAATGCCCTTGCTTCTGTCTGCTTCAAGCAGACTTTCCTCAATAAGGTCAATGTGTGCTATTTCCATAACCTCGTTTTCAAGGTCGGAATAGTCCTCAATATATATCCCGTAAGGCACAACCATATTGGCAATGTTGCCCGCAACCTCAATATCCTTTGTGCCGACTGTGATTTTTATTTCACTCCATACTTCGTTTTCAATTGCCATTTCTATTCTCCTAAATTAACCTTGTAATCGCTCGGCGCAAGACCGTGGTTAAATACCTTTCTGTTGTCAAGCATCCATTGCCTGTCTGAAAATTCGCCCGGCTCAACCTTGCTTGCCGCTGAATTAAATTCAAAAATTGTTGCGTCAAGGCTGTCAAGAGTTGAAAGAATTTCTGCCTCTAAAAACATAGGACGAACTGCTGCTCCGTATTCAGGAATACCGTGGTGCGACAAAATCATATGTTCAAGAAGTGTTACCGTTTCGCTTGAAATTCCGAGTTTTTTTGCAGTATCGTTTACCATCATTGCACCTTTTACAAGATGACCTATAAGCTCTCCGCCTACCGTGTAGCCTGTGCAAAGTCCTGTTTTGCCCGTATTCATTTCAAAAGTTTTTGCAACGTCGTGCAAAATTGCGCCGGCAAGCAAAAGCTCTCTGTTTATGTTAGGGTAAACTTCACAGGTTTTTTCAGCCATTTCAACAATAGAAGCCGTGTGAAGCATTAAGCCGCCGACTATTGCGTGGTGAAGCCTGTATGCCGCAGGGAAAACCTCAAGCGCTTCTCTGTTTTGAAGCATAATATCTTTAACAATTGCTTTTAATTCCTCGTCTTTAAAAGCGTTGACCTTGTTAAGGAGCATTGCAAATACTGCCTTGCCGTCGTGTTCGCTTGCAGGAACAAATTCCTTCATCATATCGCTTGGCGCTTTTTTAATAGATGTGATTGTAAGTTGGTTTTTACCTCTGTAATTGTCAAGCGTGTATTCAATTTCCACAACGTCGTCTTTTTCAAACTGACCGTTGTTGTCAAACTGCCAAACCTTGGCAGGATATTCCTTTTTGTCACTCCCGATAACAAGAAGGTCGAGATATCCGTTGCCGTTTTTGTCCTTTTTTTCAAATAATTCTTTTATATATGCAAAAGATGCCATAATATTTCCTTTCTTTGATTGATTTAGTTTGTTATTTATTATATAATAATTTACATCCATAATCAATAACTAAATAGACATAGTCCTTGACAAGACTTTGATAAAACGGCTAAACCGCGCCGAATATTATAAATTAACTTCTTTGCCTCCCTTGCAAAGGGAGGTGGGTGCAACTTGTTGCACACGGAGGGATTGGAAAAATGGCAAGGACATCGAGTCCTTGCCATTTTTGGCGCTTTCCGTCTTTTGCTCGAGGGCAGTACCCACGTACAGCACCCGCTCGCAAAATACGAAATTTATCTCGTTTTCTCAAAGTCTTAAATAATTATACACAATTGTATGCTTGACAAAGTATATTTGGCTTGGTAAAATATTTTCAAATAAATAACGGAGTGATTTTCTGTTGAGAAATTTAGATAATTTATGTATGAATTGCTTTGAAGAGCTTACCGAGGGAAGCGTTTGCGCTAATTGCGGGTATGATAACGATACCCAGGTAAGTTTTATATATCTTCAACCCAAAACCGTATTAAACGATCGTTATGCCATCGGTGCGCTTTTGTCGCACGAGAGTGATGCGGCTACTTATATGGCATATGATATGGACCTTGGACAGGTTGTCTGTGTTCGAGAATTTTTGCCTAAGGGTATTGCAACAAGGCTTGAGGGAAACGTTGAGGTTCATGTTAGAGAAAAATTCAAATCGTCTTATGACAAATTTAAGGCGTCTTTTATTAAGCTTTGGACTACTATCAGCGAACTTAAAAGCCTTTCTGCGGTGATTCCTACCTATGACGTTTTTGAACTTAACGAAACTGCTTATGCCGTAAGCGAATATATGGAAACTATTACTCTTCGTGAGTTTTTACTTCGCAATCCTGACGGTAATATTCTTTGGGACCAGGCAAGAATTATGTTTATGCCTGTGCTTACAACGCTTGAAGCTTTGCACGCAAACGGAATTATCCATGGCGGCATTTGCCCTGATAATCTTGTGCTTTGCAGGGACGGAAAGGTTAGACTTAACGGCTTTTGCATAAGCGAGGCTAACACTATGTCAAGCGAGCTTGAGTTTAATGTGAACGAAGGCTACACGGCTATTGAGCAGTACGACAATAACCATAAAATGTGTCCGGCAACAGATATTTATGCTTTTTCAGCCTGTATATTCAGAGCGCTTGTAGGTCAAAATCCGCCAAGTGCAAAGAGTAGGGAAGCTAACGATAAATTGATGATTCCTAACACAATTGCCGAAAAAATTCCTACCTACGTTATTCGTGCTCTCGGCGGAGGTTTGCAAATTTATCCTGAAAAAAGGACGCAGGATATTGAAACCTTCCGTGAACAGCTAAATGCGTCTCCTACTGTTCAGGCTGCTGCCGCTCAGGAGGAAGAAGTTAAAAAAGAACCTAAGTATACAAAAAAAGAAGAAGTTGTTGACCCGATAGAAGAGGAAGAGTATTACAGAGGATATCCGGGTTATGAAGATAAGCCAAAGAAAAACGGCTCAAAAATAGCAATTGTTATTTTGGTGATTCTTATTATTGCGGCTGTCGGTGCGGGTGTGTACGTTGCCAAAAACGGCGGCTTCGGCAACAAAGAAGAAAATACATCGCAAAGTGCTGCCGTTAAGCAATATGAAGTGCCTGATTTTGTGTCGGCAGGCTATACCCAAAGCGATATTGAAAATAACGGCGCTTGGAATAAGCAGTTTAAGCTTACATTTGTTTCTAAGTATTCAACCGATGTCGAAGAAGGAATAGTATTTGAACAAAGTGTTGAATCGGGCAAAAAGGTTGATGAGCAAACTGAAATTCAACTTACGGTCAGCAAGGGCGTGCAGACTGAAAGCGTGCCTAATGTAGCAGGTCAATCTCTTGATGATGCAAAAAAGACTCTTGAGGATAAGGGCTTTAAAGTTTCAACGGTAGAAATATATAACGACGGCTCACACGAGGCTGACACCGTAAAGGAAAGCTATGCAAGTGCTCCGGCAGCCGGAGAAACTGTTGCAGTCGGAGAAGAAATTGTGCTTCAGGTTTACGGCGAGGTGCAGACTACAACTGCGGTTGAGCCTGAAAACGATGTCGGAACAGACTAATTTTATATTTTTAGAAAAGATAAAGCAGGATATGAATTTTCGTATCCTGCTTTTTTATGCTTAATATTGAATTTTTTTCTTAAAGCTAAGTTTGTATTTTAATAAATATATTATCCAAATAATAATACCAATATAATTATTAAGATTGCAGCAATTCCGAGTCCGATAAAAAACTTGATTGCTCTGTTTATTGCGTCGAATGTATTGGTTGGCATAATTTGGAAAAAAGCATATTTAAGCGGTTCCTTAACCTTATTTCCTACAAGATTTCTGAATCTTAAATCGTAAGTGCAAAAGCTGCCGTCCTTTTTGAGTTCAATCACTCTCACACCTCTGTCCTTGCCCGGGCCGTAAACGTGGAAACCTGCACCCTGAGTGTAACCGAGGTCAATGCCGTCAACCTTGCCGTTAAAAGAATTGTTGTGGTCGTGACCGAAATATACGCCCACAACCTCTCCTTTTTCCTTGAAAGCGTCAAATTCGCCGCTGTTTACCTGCGGGTCGGCAGGGGATTCTTTCATAAAACCGTCGGCGTTTACCTTGTCTTTGTTGAGTATGTAAAATCTGTTAGCGTGAGTTCTAAAACCCCTAACTGCGCCCTTTGTGCTTTTTTTGACCTCTGTTAAAAGCTCAAACACCTCGCAAAGCGGGATGTGCTGAATAACAATTGACGGAATAAGATGACCGTATTTTTCCTCATAACTGTCACGTGTGTTTTTGTACCATTCAATTTGGTTTTCGTGAACATTGTCGTACCCGATTTCAAGGCTTGAATGGCTGTCGATAAGATAAAGCAAAAATTTGATTTCATCGCCGTCTTTAATTTCAATTACGTGGTTTGCACAGCCGTCGATACCTTCAACGCTTTCACCTATGAAGTAATCGAATTCCTTATAAATTTCAAATTGCTCCTCGTTTGATAAACCAACCTGCCTGTCATGGTTTCCGAAGCAGATTGTAAACGGAATTTTTCTTTCTCTGCACGGTTTTGTGAGTGCATCAAGCGAATTTTTTACTGCCGCACGGTTTCCTTTAAATGTTGTTTTTCCCCAGATTTGGTCACCGGAATATACAACTAAATCCGGTTCTTCCCTGTCAAGAGAAGCATTGATAAGGTCAAGCGTGTCAGGGCTTATTTTTTTGCCCTCTTGCGTGTCGGCAATTTGTAATATTTTAAAAGTTTCATTCTTGAAGCTTAGCATTTCATCACCTCTGAAATGTTATTTTAACATATTATGTACTCGTCTTGCAATAATTAAAATGTTCTTTTAATTGCTTTGTTTATTTTTTATCAAATTTTATTGTTTGATATTGCCAAAAATTTATAAATGTGTTATAATTTGTTATACAAACTATATTGTAGGATTGCTATACCTATTTTTTGGAAATAGAGTCTTTTACAAATTTAAGGAGGAATTATTTTGAAAGAACCAAAAGCTATGGCATATGTAAATATGTATGGCGTTCTTGCTTGCCTTGAAAATCTTTGCGAAATAGATGATGAGGCAAAGGCAGTGGTAGGCTCGCTTAAAAAGCCCGTTTCACTTTGCTTTGAAGTTGCAAACGGCCCGTGCTGTACTTTCCATTTTTCTAAAGACGGCTGCACAATCAGCGAGGGAAGCTATGGCTGCACATGCAAGATGAATTTTGCAAGCCCTGAAAAGTTTAATGCGCTTATTGATAATAATAAGCCGGGTATGCCAACCAAGAATGTGGCGCAAGTGCTTTCTTTTTTGCTCGGCCCGTTTACTAAGCTTACAAACAGGCTTACAGAACTTCTTATGCCGAGTGAGGAAAATTTGAAAAACAGAGCGTTTTTTGAAGAGTCAACTGTTTTGACTTTCTACACTATTGCGGGTGCGCTCTCTGCTCTTGCAAACCACGACAGTGTTGCTAAGCATTCTGCTTTTTATACTGTTGACGGCGATATTCAAATGGGTATTACAGACGTATGCTATGCGACTCTTCGTGTTCGCAACCATACTTTTGAAACTATTAAGGAAAAACCGGACACTCCGAGAGCCATTATGGAATTTAAAACTATCGACCTTGCCAATGCTTTATTTAACGGCACCGCTTCAACTATGGCTGAGCTTTGTGCAGGCAATATCTATATGAGCGGTATGATTAATATGATTGATAATGTAAACCGTATTCTTGACAGAGTCGGTATGTATTTGGGTTAAGGAGGATTAGTAATGAGTAAATTTCCTGAATATAAGCACGAAAAATCACAGGAATGGTTCAACAGGGCATTAGATGCTATTCCGTCCGGTGTGTACGGTCACCTCGGTCCGTCAGAAGGTCTTTTTCTTCCTATAACCAAATGGCCGTTGATGTCCGACCACGCTAAGGGTACATATTTTTGGGACGTTGACGGAAATAAATATCTTGACTTTATGTGTGCTTACGGTCCTAATGTTTTGGGCTATTGCGACGATGATGTTGATAAAGCAGCTATGGAACAGCTTAAAAGGGGTAACTGCACTACTTCTCCGTCATATAAAATGGTAGAGTGTGCCGAGCTTCTTAAAGATACTGTTGCTACGGCTGATTGGGCTTTCTTTATGAAAAACGGCTCGGACGCCACCACTTTCAGCGTTATGTGTGCCCGTGCTCATACAGGCAAAAAGAAGATGATGTTCTTCAAGGGATATTATCACGGCGATTTCCAGTGGGCACAAAAGATTGACTATCCGGGTATTCTTCCTGAAGAGGTTGAAAATAATATTGTAGTTCCTTGGTTTGATATGGACGCTATGCAGGAGGCTTATGACGCTTGCGGCGGTGATGTTGCCGGTCTTATTGCTCAGCCTTATGACCACGGTAATTTCTTTGATAATGTTTGTGCAACTAAGGAGCAATGGGCTAAGGTTCGTAAATTCTGCGACGACCACGGTATGGTTCTTATTATTGATGATGTACGTACCGGTTTCCGTCTTGACCTTGCCGGCTCAGACCATTATTACGGCTTTAAGGCAGACCTTATCTGTTTTTGTAAGGCACTTGCAAACGGCTATAATATGTCTTGCGTTTGCGGTCAGGAACATATGAAAAACACGGCGTCATCTGTTGTATATACAGGTTCATATTGGATGAGTGCCGAGCCTTTCGCCGCTTGCCTTGCTTGTATTCCTAAGATGAAAAAGCTTGATACGCCTAAAATGTTTAGGGAAATGGGTACTAAGCTTACGAACGGCTTTAAGGCAGCAGGTAAGGAGCACGGTTTTGACCTTGTTGTATCAGGTGAGCCTGCGCTGTTCTATTTGAGAATTGCTAATGATGACAGCCTTATGCTTCATCAGGAGTGGATTGCAGAATGTGTATCAAGGGGTCTTTTCCTTGCATCTCACCATAACCACTTTATGAATGCCGCTGTAACAGACGATGACATTAAGCTTGCAATCGATATTGCCGAGGATGCATTCTCTGTTGTGGCTGAAAGGCATCCTGAAATTCCCGGTCTAATCAAATAATATCGGCGAATAATATTTAAACGTAATTGGCAAAATTAAAAATATAATAATGGGGGTATTTTTTATGCCGGCTAACTACAAGCCATTCGATAAAGCAGAGTGGCTACGCCTTGAAAAAAAGGCGGATGAATTAAGACGACTCACAATCCAAACAGCTATTTGGGGCGGTTCGGGTCACCTCGGCGGTGCAATGAGCGCAATGGACGCTATGACTATTTTGTACCACCGTTTCATGAAAATCGACGTTAACAATCCAAACTTGCCTGACAGAGACAGATTTGTTCTCTCAAAGGGTCATGCTGCAGTAGGCTATGCGCCTGTTATCTGCGATTATGGATTTATGCCGATTGATGAACTTAAAATCTTTAACCTTACCGGAGCAAAGATTGGTATGCATCTTGACTGTAATAAAGTTAGAGGCATCGATTGCTCAACAGGTTCGCTCGGCCACGGTCTTTCTCTCGCTGTCGGCTTTGCGCTTGCAGGCAGAGTGAACGGCATTGACTATATGAACTATGTTTTGACAGGCGACGGTGAGCTTAATGAAGGCTCAAATTGGGAGGCTGCAATGAGTGCCGCTCAGTTCAAGCTCTCTAACGTTGTTGTTCTTGCCGATGTCAATAAGTGTATGATTGACGGCAGGGTTGACGACGAGATGAAGGTTGAGCCGGTTGATAAGAAATTTGAGGCTTTTGGCTTTAATGTAAAACGTGTTGACGGCCATAATTTCAAGGAACTTAATGACGCTATTGAATGGGCTATTGAAAACCATAAAAACGGCGGCGATAAGCCAACCGCTATTGTTATGGATACTTTCAAGGGTGAAGGCGTTGACTTTATGAAAGATAATTACTTATGGCATTACGGCTCACTTGATGAGGAAAAGACTGCGCAGGCTTATGCAAGTCTTGATAAATATTACAAAGAACGTTGCGACAGAGCAGAGAAGGAGGCGTAAATTATGGGTGGAATGACATATACGATGACTGATACCACAAAGCTTTCAACTGCCGAATGCTACGGTATCGCACTTTGCGAACTTGGCGAAGAGCATAAAGACGTTGTTGCTCTTACTGCTGACCTTGCTAAATCAACTAAAATAGGTATGTTCGGTGAAAAATTCCCTGACAGATTTTTCAATGTAGGTATCGCCGAGCAAAATCTTTTCGGAGTTGCCGCAGGTATGGCTAAAAACGGACTTATTCCGTTTGCTTCTACCTTTGCTATCTTTGCGTCTGCTCGTTCGCTTGACCAGATTCATACTGATATTTGCTATCAAAATGTTCCGGTAAAGATTATTGCAACCCATGCAGGTACATCATTCGGTCAGGCAGGCTCTACTCACCATTCTCTTATTGATATGGCTTGTATGAGAGTTTTGCCGAATATGACAGTTATTTGTCCTTGCGACGGCTCGGAGACATATCATGCAGTTAAGGCAGCTTATGACATTCCGGGTCCGGTTTATATCAGAATTAACCGTGGCTTTGACCAAGTTATTTACAAATCGCCTGCCGATTGTAATTTTGAGTGGGATAAAGCTACCGTTATGAACGAGGGTACGGATATTACCGTTATTGCCTGCGGTTCTTGCGTATTTGAGGCTATGCAGGCTGCACGTATGGCTGAAGCTGATGCAGGCTTGAAAGTACGAGTTATTAATATGCATACTATTAAGCCGATTGATGAAGAGGCTGTTATGTCTGCTATTATGGATACAAGAAGAATTATTACTGTTGAGGACCACGAGGTTATGGGCGGCTTAGGCTCAGCTGTTGCTGAGGTTGTTGCTAAAAGCGGTAAGGCTTGCGCTTTCAAGATGCTCGGCCATCAAAACGCTTTCTCGACTATCGGCTTGCAGGAGGATCTTCTTGCTATTGCCGGTATTGATGCAAACGGTATCAGCGCCGCTATTCAGGAATTGATGCACGCAGATTTTGAAGCAGATGATGCTTGGGACGATGAGTTCTGATTTGTTCCTAATATTATCATCATCAATCGAAAGGAGTGTATCTTATGGCAAGTGACGAAACTCGCTATACTAATAAAATATTTATGGCGGCAGCATTACCGCTTATGAAAACTATTGCGACCGACGTGCCTGAACTTAAAAAGAAATTTGAGGGCGTAAATGCAATCTATCAGGTTTCTGCTAAGGTTAATGCCGAAGATAAGGAAGCAGTCCATTTTATCGTTGAAAACGGTGAATGGAGTGTTAAACTCGGCGAATATCTCGGTCAGGAAAAAATTGATGCCGAGCTCGCTTTTTCTTCAATGGAAAAGATGAACGAGTTTATGAAGGGCAAAATGACTTCTCTTCCTAAAATGAAGATTAAGTCGATGGGCAAGTTTTTGAAATTTATGGCTGTTTTGCTGAAAATGTCATCGCTTTTGAGCATTTCAACGCCACCTGAGGATGATGAGGAGCTTTCGCTTCTTCTTTGCAAGCTTTATTTCTATTTGCTTTCCTCAGGCATTTCACAGCTTAATAAAATGGGCCACCCGCAAGTTCACGATTGGGCGCTTAAAAGCCCTGACCGTTGCTATCAATGGGCGGTTGAAGGCCATCCGGAATGCACTGCATATATGCGTGTTAAGGCGGGCAAGTCAAGAGCAGGCAGGGGAGAATATAAACGTGCAAAGCCGTTTTTCTGTATGAAATTCGACTGCGCAACCTCTGCTCTCAAAATATTGCTCGGCACGGGTGATATGTTCCAAATGACTGCTAATAAGCAGCTTATTATGGAGGGTGCTCCCGAATTCGGTGTTCAAATCGGCGATTATATGATGCTCGTCGGCAGTTTGGCTAAATAAAATTTTGTTATAATTAAATCTCCTTGCTTCATTTGTGCGGCAGGGAGGTTTATTTTTTTGCTTATTTATGTTAAACTTATAATATAAAATTTAAGAGGTGCGCTATGAAATATAATAATCAGATTTTTCTTGATGAGTTTAAAAATAAAATGCTTGAAATAAATCCTCAAAAGGTACTTTTTGTCTGCTCGAAGGATTATGACAGATATGGCTACCGTAAAGCCCTTGATGAAATTAGTATTAAAAGTGTAAGCTTTACTTCGTTTGAGCCGTGCCCGGAGGTAAGCTCTGTAGAAAATGGAATTGAAGCATATAAAGCAAATGAATGCGATTTTGTTGTTGCAGTAGGCGGCGGAAGTGCGATTGATACTGCTAAGGGAATTAAATTTTATTCAAAACTTGATTTTGATATTTTGGCAGTGCCAACCACGGCGGGAACGGGAGCAGAGGTCACTCGTTTTTCCGTTTTGTATAGAAATAAGGATAAGGAGTCTGTCAGTGATTATTCCATAATCCCGAATTTCCAAATATTTGATTATACCACGCTTAAATCTTTGCCTTATGAGCAAAAGGTTGTCACCTCACTTGATGCATTTTGCCACAGCGTCGAGGCTTTTTGGTCGGTTGATGCAACGAACGAAAGCAGAAAATACAGCAAAAAAGCACTTTCCCTTTTTAATGATAATTTTGCAAGGTATATTGAAAATGATGACAGCACATTTGAGCCTATGCTGGAGTGCAGTATGCTTGCAGGAAAGGCAATTAATCTTGCAAGAACCACTGCGCCGCACGCTTTCAGCTATAAGCTTCATAAATTAAAAGGGTTTCACCACGGCAGAGCGGTGGCAGTCAGTCTTGCGTATATTTGGAAATTTATGGAAGAAAGCAACAAACTTAACGAATTAATGAAAGAAACAAGAGAAATCACAGGTTTTGACGCTGACGGCTTTATTAATTTTCTTTCAAAATTGGGACTTTTCGATGATTTAACTATGACTAAAGCACAGTTCGACGAAACAATCCACGGCGTTAATATCCAAAGGCTTCAAAATTTTCCGCTGAAATTAACAGAAGAAGATATCAAAAATATCTATTGTTCATTTATTGATGTGAAATAAAAATCAGAATCAAATATATTTGTTTTGTATAAATTAAATAATAATAATGAGCATATACGTCTAATATTCTCTCTATTGCACTTTGAAAAAAACGCTTTTGTGTGGTAAAATAAATTATATTTGAAATTATGGAGGAAATAAAATGCTTTATTCTGAAATGACAAAGGAACAGCTCCTTGATGAAAAAAAGGCTCTTGATGAAAGATACAATGCTTTTAAGGCTAAGAATCTCAAACTTGATATGAGCCGTGGTAAGCCGTGCAAAGAACAGCTTGACCTTTCTATGGACATGCTTAATTGCAAGGATTATGTTGTTGACGGTGTTGATTACAGAAACTACGGCATTCTTGACGGTATTCCGAGCTGTAAAGCTCTTTTTGCAGAGTTAATGGGCGTTGACGCAAAGAATGTTGTTATAGGCCCTTCGGCAAGCCTTAATCTTATGTTTGATTATATTGCTCAGTGTTATGTTAAGGGCGCAGGTTCAACTCCTTGGTCAAAGCTTGACGAGGTTAAGTTTTTATGTCCTGTTCCGGGATATGACAGGCATTTCACAATTTGCGAGCATTTCGGAATCAAAATGATTAATGTTCCTATGCTTGAAAACGGCCCTGATATGGATGTTATTGAGGAACTTATTGAGGATGAAAGCGTTAAGGGTATGTTTTGCGTGCCTAAGTATTCAAACCCTCAGGGTATTACCTACAGCGATGAGGTTGTTGAGCGTATTGCAGCATTAAATCCTGCCGCTGAGGATTTTAGAATTATTTGGGATAATGCTTATTGTGTTCACGAGCTTACCGATAACGGCGATAAACTTTTAAATATTTTTGACGTTCTTCCTAAATATAATAACGAGGATATGGTTATTGAAGTTTGCTCGACTTCTAAAATCACATTCCCGGGTGCAGGTGTTTCTGCTATTATTGCAAGCGACAACAATATTGCCGCAATTAAGAAAAGACTTAATGTTGAAACAATCAGCTATGATAAAATGAACCAACAGCGCCACGTTGCTTTCTTTAAGAATGCAGACGGTATTCTTTCTCATATGAAAAAGCACGCTGCAATTCTTAAGCCGAAGTTTGATATGGTATTGAATCATCTTGAAAATGAACTCGGCGGCAAGGGCATTGCTTCTTGGTTTAATCCAAAGGGCGGCTACTTCATCAGCCTTGATGTTATGCCGGGCTGCGCTAAAAGGGTAGGCGAACTTTGCAAGCAGGCAGGTGTCACGCTTACAAGCGTAGGTGCAACATATCCGTACGGCTTCGACCCGAGTGACAGTAATATTCGTATTGCACCGTCGTTCCCTCCTATCGATGAATTAGATATGGCGGCAGAGCTTCTTTGCATTTGTACTCAAATTGCTTGCATTGAAAAGCTTGTGGGTTAATGATATGAAATTTGGTGCGTCAACAGCGTGCTTTTATCCGCTTGAAACGGAAAAGGCGCTTAAAAAGGTATGCGAGCTTGGGTATAAATATGCCGAGGTGTTTATGAACGCACCCTCAGAGCTTGAAGAGCCTTTTTTAAAACAACTTAACACCATTGCTAAAGACGGAGGAACAGATATTGTGTCTGTTCATCCGTTTTCAAGCTTTATGGAAAGTTCTTGCATTTTTACCGATTATCAAAGACGGTTTGATGACTTTATTTCTATTTATGATAAAACATGTCATGCCGCCGCAGTTTTAGGCGCTGAATATGTTGTTATTCACGGTGCGGTTGCACACCCTAAAATTCCTATTCCGGATGAAAGATATTTTGACAGGTTTAACAAGCTTATCGAAATCGGAAAGCGTGAGGGTGTAACCGTCTGCCAAGAAAATGTAAACAGATTTAAAAGTGAGAGCATTGATTTTTGCAAGAAAATGAGGGATGCTCTCGGCGATGACTTCCATATGGTTTTTGATATTAAACAGACTGTAAGAGCAGGGCAAAACACGTTTGAATTTTTAGAGGAGTTTAAAAATCAAATTGTTCATATGCATATAAGTGATAATAATGCGCAGCGTGATTGCTTGCCTCCGGGGAAGGGTACGTTTGATTATAATAAAATGAAAAATATCCTTGAAAGCGCAAATTATCAGGGCGTTTATATGACGGAAATATATTCTCTCGGCTTTGACGTTGAAAAGGAATTAAGAGAAAGTAAGGCTTATTTGGAAACGATATGAAAAAAACTAATAATACTGCCAAGGGTATAATGTGTATACTTTTTTCCGCATTGAGTTTCAGCGGAATGAGTATTTTTATCAATATGTCAGGTGATGTTCCTGTTATGCAAAAGGTCTTTTTCAGAAACCTTGTTGCACTTGCTATTGCCACTGTTACTCTTGCAAAAAGTAAGCAATCATTTAAGCCGCATAAGGGTTGTATTAAATATCACATTTTACGCTCATCGCTCGGTCTTTCCGGTATGATAGGCAATTTCTATGCAACAACTAAGATGTCATCAACCTCCGATGCGGCTATGCTTAATAAAATGAGCCCTTTTTTCACGCTCATTTTTTCATATATATTTCTTAAAGAAAAATTCAAGCCTAAGCAGGCGCTTGCTATTGCGATTGCATTTGCAGGTTCGCTTTTTGTAATTAAACCTACTCTTTCAAATGTCGAGCTTTTACCGAGTGTCGCTGGATTTTTGGGCGGCGTCGGTGCAGGTGCGGCTTATACTTGTGTAAGGCATATGGCAAATAAGGGCGAGAACGGAACGTTTACTGTGTTTTTCTTTTCGCTTTTCTCCGTGATTTGCACGGCGCCGTTTTTGATTTTCAAATTTACTCCCATGACGGCAAAGCAGTGGATATGCTTAATTCTTGTTGGTGTGTGCGCAGCAGGAGGACAGTTTGGTATCACCTCCGCTTATACTTTTGCTCCAAGCAGTAAAATCAGCGTTTATGATTATTCAAATGTTATCTTTACGGCAATAGGCGGCTATTTTTTGCTCGACCATCAGCTTCCTGACTTGTGGTCGATTTTGGGCTATATAATTATTTGCTCAATGGCTATTTGGATGTTCTTATACAATAAAAAGGAAGATGAGTTAAAAAACGCTAACCATTAACTATATATTGGTGTAAAGTTAAAATACTTGCAATTATCTATATATTGTGTTATAATTAATTATCATCAAATATGGAGGATGATTAATTATGAGATGTCCGTTTTGTGGCTATGAGGAAAGCAAGGTTATTGATTCCCGCCCGACTGATGAAAACGAGCGAATCAGAAGAAGAAGAGAATGTCTCAGATGCTCTAAGCGTTTTACAACTTATGAGGTTATTGAGGATGTTCCTATTATCGTAATTAAAAAGGATAAAAGCCGTGAGGTATTTGACAGAAACAAGATTTTAAAAGGTATGCTTCGTGCGTGCGAAAAAAGGTCTGTCACTATCAACGAGCTTGAAACCGCTATATCTGAGATTGAGGCTACGCTTCAGTCTGCTATCGACCGTGAGGTTACTTCGGCAAGAATAGGCGAGCTTATTATGGAAAAGCTTAAAAATATTGATGAGGTTGCCTATGTTCGTTTTGCGTCCGTTTATAAGGCTTTCGACAGCGTTGAGGCTTTTAGGGACGAAATTTCAAAGATGTAATATAATGAGTTGGGGCGATTATCTGTTTTGGCAGTAGTCGCCTAATATTATATAAAGGAGAATGAAATGAAAAAGCTGATTAGTATATTTTTATCACTTGTTATGGCGTTGAGCGTTTGCTCCGCTGCTTTTGTATCAAATGCTCAAACTATCGCTCAGCCGCTTAAGTATGACTATACTCTTGAAAAAATTGCCATGCAAAGAGCTTGTGAACTTGTATATCTTTATGAGCACAAAAGGCCTAACGGCTCAAGCGTATTCACCACTTACAGCGATTACGGCTATACTTCAAACGGCAAAGGCGAAAATATTGCTCAAATTACTTATCAAGGTCAAAATACAGTTGATAATGCCGCTGCTGTTCACAACGCTTGGCGTGAAGACAATGAACATTATGCCGGTCAGGGTCACAGACGTGCAATGCTTGACCCTCGTTATACCGCAGTAGGCATTGCTCATATTTATTATTTTGACGGAGCAAAGTATATCCATTTTTGGGCAGAGGAGTTCGGCACAACCGTAAGCAATACAAATGCGACAGCGGCTAATGATTCTAACGCTTCTGTTTCGTTAATGTCGGATAACAGCGTTGTCGTTTCTAATCTTACACCTAATATAACTTCAACGAGCGTTAAAACAAGTGTTAATGTTAAGTTTGAACAAACAAACGCAAGAACTGTTCTTGCTATGATTAATAATTTTAGAGCAAGTAAAGATGCTTGGTATTGGAACAGTGACAATGTAACTAAAACTTATGTAAACGGATATCAAGAGCCTACAAAGACGGTAGTTAATTCGGTTACTCCCAATGGTAATTCCTCATCCTCAACTTCCACTCTTAAAAGCGCTTCCAAGCCTAAGAAACCGACAATTAAGTCGCTTAAAAAAGGCAAAAAGACTTTTATACTTAAATGGAAGAAGATAAAAGATGTAAAAGGATATCAGGTTCAGTATTCAACAAGCAAGAAGTTTAAAAAAGCAAAGAAAGTAAATATAAAAAAATCAAGCACAACGAAACTTACGGTTAAAAAGCTTAAGAAAAAGAAAAAATATTACGTTCGTATGCGTTCTTATAAGATGGTAAACGGTAAAAAGTTTATTCCTCTTGGTCAAAAACCAAAACAGTTAAAACAAAATAGTTATAATTTAAGCGCCTTGTGGTATAGCATTCAGCTTTTACCATAGGGCGCTTTTGATATTGTATCGGGCGATTGATAATCGCCCCTACGTCGAAAGAAATTCAGCGTTTTAATAAAATACAAAATCTGCCGCACTACTGTACGACAGATTTTGAGAGGAGAATGGAACGGAGTACGTTTAAAATACAGAAACTGCCGCACCGCTGTACGGCAGTTTCTGAGAGGAGAATAATTCGGAGTGTTTACTATGAATTTTGCGAAGCAAAATTTATTCAAACACGGAGTGTTATTCGACGATGTCCCACGGCCACGGGTCCTTAAGCCATTCGTCGCTGTTAAAGCCGTTTAAAGTCAGCGGACCGTACTGCTTTTCAAATTCTGCCTTAACTGCCTCGTACTTGATCTTGTAATCATTGAGCATTTGGAGTGCTTCGGTGTCGTTTGGGTGGGTGTCGCAGTAAAGTCGGCATTCATACATTGCAAAGCCAAGGGCTGAAAGTCTTTTTAAAAGTTTTTTCTTTTCCATTATTTTGCCCTCCTGCCTAAAAACGGTTTATCAAGAGTAGGAAAGAGCGTGCCTGTGTTTAGTGCTTTGTCTGTTTCATAGCTCATTAAATCAAGTTGGAGCGGTATATATGCCATGGTCGGAGTTGCGTCAACAGGAATAGCCGGACGCATTTCGTTTTTTAAAAAAGAGGGCTTGAAAAGCTCTGTATATTTTTCCATAAAATTCACCTTTCTGTATAGATTTACTCTTTATTCTATGTTTAATATTCTTTTTTGCCATAATATTTTTATTTACATATAATGGAATGTGATGTTTAAAAATGATTAAATCAGGTAATCATAATAACGTAAGGTAAAGCCTTAAAGATATTTAACAGTACAAAGGTGTGATTATTTTGCTTATTAAACGAGGCGAAATTTACTATGCAGACCTTAGTCCCGTTGTAGGCAGTGAACAGGGCGGAGTAAGACCTGTTTTGATAGTTCAAAATGACGTGGGAAATAAGTTTTCACCGACCGTTATTGCCGCTGCTATTACATCGCAAAAGGATAAAAATGCACTTCCAACGCATATTGAGGTTGATGCAGGCAATTGCGGACTTGCAAAGGACAGCGTTGTGCTTTTGGAACAAGTGAGAACAATAGACAAAAGGCGACTTAAGGAAAAAATGGGAAGCCTTGATAATACGGATATGGGCAAGGTTGACCACGCATTAACAGTAAGCTTCGGATTATAAACAGTATTATTGAATATAACAATAAAAATACTTGATTTTTCAAACAATCTTATTAATTTCTTATTTTTTTAAAAAGAGAATGAAAATAAGATTGTTTTATTTTTTTATATGTGTTAAGATAATTAAAAAGCATATAAAGGATTGATAATAAATGATGAAGATAGCTAAATTTGAAAAGGTTTCCTTTGAGCAGTTTGAAAAAGATTGGCTTAAAAATTTCCCTGATACAAATGACGTAAAGGCTGTGTATGACAGCATTAAGCTTCCTAAAAGAGCAACAACAGGCTCGGCAGGATACGACTTTTATGCTCCGGCAAACATTTGCTTTGAAAAAGGAAAATCGACTCTTGTTCCGACAGGTATTCGCTCAAAAATTGACGAGGGCTGGGTTCTTTCAATTTATCCACGCTCAGGTCTCGGTTTTAAGCATCGCTGTCAGCTTGACAATACAGTCGGAATTATTGATTCTGATTATTATAATTCCTCAAACGAGGGTCATATTATGATTAAAATAAGCTGTGACGCCCACGATGACGGTCATAAGGCTGAGGTTGCGGCAGGCGATGGATTTGCTCAGGGTATTTTTACTCAGTTCGGTATTACCGTTGATGATGAGGCCGACGGTGTTCGTGACGGCGGCTTCGGAAGCACAACAAAATAAATTTTAACGAAAAGGCGGACATTTGTCGTCGATAAATAAATTTGAAATTTTAAAGGCATAATAAAATGAAAAAAATATTTACTAAAAAAATAAATGTTGCGCTTGCCGCAATGCTCTGCTGTGCATTGTGGGGAAGTGCGTTTCCCGTTATTAAAATAGGATACAATTTTCTGAATATAGCCGGCAGCGATACATCATCGCAAATTCTTTTTGCCGGCATCAGATTTTTCCTGGCAGGCTTTTTCACAATTCTTTTGGGCAGCATTTTTGCCGATAAATTTATTGTGATTAAGAAAAAGGAAAATTGGAAAAATGTGGCAGTTCTTGCCGTTTTCCAAACAGTTATGCAATATGTATTTTTCTATATAGGATTGGCGCACACGACAGGCTCAAAAAGCTCGATTTTAGATTCTACAAGCGTATTCTTTGCCGTGCTTATTTCCTGCCTTATTTTCAAGCAGGAGAAGCTGACAATAAATAAAATCATCGGTTGTATAATAGGATTTGTCGGTGTTGTGCTTATAAATATTACCTCCGGTTCTCAGGTCGGCTCATTTGCATTTAACGGAGAGGGATTTATTATTCTATCTGCGCTTTCTTATGCATTTTCAAGTGTGCTTGTCAGCAGATATTCAAAAAGCGAAAGCCCTGTTGCCTTGAGCGGTTATCAGTTTATGCTCGGTGGCGCTGTTATGATTTTGGCAGGTCTTATTTTTGGGGGCAGGTTTAAAGTTACTTCTTTTCCGGCTTTTGGCGTTGTAATTTATCTTGCGCTTCTTTCTGCTTGCGCATATACAATTTGGGGAATTTTGCTTAAATATAATGATGTTTCAAATGTTTCCGTTTTCGGTTTTATGACTCCGGTTTTCGGATTTGCATTGTCGTCAATTATTCTTAAGGAACATCTTTCACAGCAATTATGGCTTACAATTATAGCGCTTGTTCTTGTTTGCCTCGGTATTTTATGTGTGAATTTGAATATAGATAAGCTTAAAAAACACAAAAATATTGAAAAGGAGAAAAATTAATGAAGGCAAAAATTACTCTTGCAAAGGAATTTAAAATAGGCGAGATTGACAAAAGAATTTACGGCTCATTTATTGAGCATCTCGGCCGTGCCGTTTATGGCGGAATATATGAACCTGATCACCCGACAGCGGATGAGGACGGCTTTAGAGGTGACGTTATAGACCTTGTTAAAAAGCTTAACGTGCCTATCGTTCGCTATCCCGGCGGCAACTTCGTTTCAGGCTATAATTGGGAGGACGGTGTCGGCCCTGTTGAAAAAAGACCAAAACGTCTTGACCTTGCTTGGGGCACTACTGAGCCTAACTATTTCGGAACAAACGAGTTTATGAAATGGTGTAAAAAGGCGAATACCGAATGTATGATGGCAGTAAACCTTGGCACTCGAGGTGCTGACGAAGCGAGAAATCTTGTGGAATATACTAATCATAAATCAGGCTCTGCGTGGTCGGATTTAAGAAAGAAGCACGGATATGACGAGCCTTGGGATGTCAAACTTTGGTGCCTTGGCAACGAGATGGACGGCGCTTGGCAGATGGGAGCTAAGACTGCGACTGAATATGGCAGGGTTGCTCTTGAAGCTTCAAAAATGATGAAGTGGACCGACCCTACCATTGAAACCGTGCTTTGCGGCTCTTCGAGCGTTAATTCCAAGACTTTCGGTCAGTGGGAGGCTGAATCACTCGATATCGCTTATGACAGCGTTGACTATGTTTCGCTTCACCAATATTACGGCAACCACGACGGCGATACTATGAGTTATCTTTCATACACTCTCCAGCTTGAGGAATTTATACATACCGTCACCTGCGTTTGCGATTATATTAAGGCAAAGAAACATTCTAAAAAGACTATGATGCTTTCCTTTGATGAATGGAATGTTTGGTATCATTCAAATAATGCACCTTATGAAAGATGGTCAATTGCACCACCAAGGCTTGAAGATATTTATAATTTTGAGGATGCACTTCTTGTCGGTTCAATGCTTATAACATTTCTTCGCCATTGCGATAGGATTAAAATTGCTTGCCTTGCTCAGCTTGTTAATGTTATTGCTCCTATTTTTACCCAAACAGGCGGAGGAATATTTGCGCAAACAATTTTTTATCCTTTTGAGCATTTAAGCAATTTTGGCAGAGGTGTTGCGCTTAATCCTATTATTTCAAGCCCTAAGTATGACTGCAAGGCTTACACCGACGTACCTTTCCTTGAGTCAATTGCGACCTTTGATGAGGAAAACGAGGAAATGACCGTTTTCTGCGTTAATAAGTCAATGAACGAAGGTATGACGCTTGATGTGAATCTTCTTGATTTTGACGGATATAAACCTTTTGAATTTATTTCAATGGACGGATATGATAAAAGCGATGTCAATTCGTTTGAAAATCCTTTTGTTAAACCGCACAACAATCCATTGCCTGAGTTTGACGATAAAACGCTTACAGCCCAAATTAAGCCGTTTAGCTGGAATGTTATCAGATTGAAAAAAATGTGATTTTATTTAAAAAACAAAAGAAATGCCGAGAACGGCATCCACTACAAAAATATAATTCGGGCAATGCAAACGAGATTTGCGTTGCCCGAATAGTAACAATAATATATTTCTGCCCGTAGCACAGTGGCTAATGCATTAGATTCCGATTCTAAAGACCGAGAGTTCGAATCTCTCCGGGCAGACCACGTCGTCGCAAGTTACATATCGCTTGCGGCGACTTTCTTTTCATATTTAATCAGAAAGTCACCTCGCACTCATTCCACTGCTCCTCCTTTGCGAAACGAGTCACGCTCAAGTCGCCTGCTCGGTTGTAAACGTCCTCGCAACGGCTTAGTATCGCTACCAACTCGTTTCGGTTAAATTAATATAGTGAAGCGCAAGTTACATATCGCTTGCGGCGACATTAAATGCAAAAAGCCTTGCGTATGCAAGGCTTTTTGCTATCTTTGTTTAATTTTATGAATTATTGCATAAGCTGTAACGCCTATAATACCGCTGATTACATTAAGAATTATATCATTAATATCAAGTGCTCCGGTTGCAAAAATATATTGAAGCAATTCAATTAAAACGGGGATTGCAAATATTAGATACACGTGCTTATACTTGCTTTTGCCCTTAGTGAACAGGCAGATAAAAAATCCCATAGGTATAAACGCCGCAAGATTTAAAACAAACACGTCCTTTCCCTCGCTAAGCATTGTGCTAAAAGAGGGAGAAAGGTTTATACTGCGAAATCCCAAAGGCCTTATGAATTGCCAATATGCGCCGAAAAGCTTGTGAATAATCAAGCCTCTGTCGATAAAAAACAACCAAACAAGAAGTAAATATAATATAAAGATTGCTTTTGCTAAGCTTTTCTTAATATTTTTTGTCTTTTTCATAAACACCTCTTATTCGTTATGTATCGCCGTAAGTGCGCTTACCTTAACGCTCTTGTTAGCAGGGGAAAGACCTGCAAGCACACCCACTCCGACTGAAAAGGCAATGCCTAAAACCGCAAGCCATAACGGAATTGACGATACGCAAATTTTTGCACCCATACTTGTGTCAATCATACCACTCATTACCTTTTTGGCAACAAGGTTTGCAATAATTGAAATGATATAACTTATGATTATTCCTATCGTTCCGCCGAAAAGCCCGATAATTCCTGCTTCATAAAGGAACATATCCTTGATATCCTTAATGTCACAGCCGAGAACCTTCATAATGCCGATTTCCTTTGTACGCTCAAAAACACTCATAACCATAGTGTTGCTGATGCCGAATGCCGCAACAAACATTGAAACCGCACCGATAGCACCTAAAATGAGCTGAACAACTCGCATTACCTTTTTTTGCTCTTGCAATCCTTCGTCGTCTGTTGAACAACTGTAGCCTTTATCTTGGATTTCCTTTTTTACCGCAGCAACATCCTTTGAGTCGTTGCAATAAACGTTAATTGAGGAATATGTTAATTTGTAGTTTCTTATATTGCTTAATCTGATGCTTTCGTTGATAATTTTCTTTGCTAAATCAAGGTCAACATAAATTGCCGTTGCTGCCTCAGAGTCGTTGCTTGCCTTTTTTAATGTACCTATAACATTAAACCTTTGCGTGCCGCCGTTTGACTGCTGAGATGATGAACCGGTTGACGGCTGAGATGGTGAACCGGTTGAGCTTTCGTCATTGCCGTTTTCTTGAGTGAGAGAATAGTTGCCGCCTTCGGAGTCACTGTTTTGATTTTTTGCGCAGAAGGTAAAGGTGTCCTTCATAAAATCAAACTCACTCTCGCTGATGTTATAGTTTTCATCATATTTGTATTTCGGATTGTTGCCCTGACTGTCCGAAAAAAATTGTATTATTTGATTTCCGAATAAGGCTGCATTCTTTTCCCTGTACTTATCAAAACCGCCTTGGTCGGTTTTATAGCCAAGCATTTCCATTTCTTTAAGCGGAATACCGTATACAGAGCTGTTATATGTATATTTTCCGTGTGAAATGTTGATGTATGAGCTTACTTCAAGAGTTGGTACAACCGTTTTAACATTATTAAGCTTGGAAAAGTAATTTACTGCGCTGTCGTCAAACGGCATTTCCTTTTGTACCTCTCCCGAATCGTTCGTATAATCTCCCATTGGGTAAACGGTAATTTTGTTAAGCGTTGAATCGGACTGATACTGTGAGGTAATCATTTTATCAATGCCTACGCCGATTGAAACCATTATTATAATTGCACAAGTGCCTACAACCACGCCTGCAATTGTGAGCCTTGTTCTCGTTTTTCGATTTCGCAGGTTTTCCCAAGCCATTGCAAAGAGGTCAGATTTTTTCATCGAACTTTACACTGCCTTTCTTGTGCTTTTTCTTTTTAATAACAATTGTGCTTACAATTGCGGCAATTAAGGCAACACCGCCGATAACCGAGCCTAAAATAACTTTTTTTGTATTGCTGTGGTCTTCTTCATCTTTGCCGTTGTCTTCAGGATTTTCACCCGTTTTGTCAAATGGGTCTTCCTCTTTTTGAACTGTTACTTTGAATTCCTGTTCAATAGATTTTTTGTCCATATTCTCATTTTCATATTCAAAAACAAGAGTGAGTTTGTAATCTCCCGTTTTATCAAATGTAACAGGAAGGGTATAGTTACTTACAAACTGTCCGCCTGCATCAATGTTACCTATGTAAGCGCTGTTTATCTCCTTGCCTTTTTCGTTGAGAAGCTTGACTGTACCGTTTGAAAGTTTTGTTTGACCCATATTTATTACTTGGAATGCACAATCGTTTTCCTCGCTGACATTTATTGTTTTGTCGGCAAGAGCGATTTGCTGAAATTGCACTTTGTCAGGCTGAACAACCGGTATACTCATTGTTAAATCGCTAGAACCGCTTTGCTTGCCGCCTTCTATATATTCATATGATACAGTAGCGGTAATAGGATAAACGCCTGATGTAGCCGTGCTTAAGCAATTGAATTTTTTGCTGACTTTTACTGTTGCATTCGGCTTAATTGATTTAATTGAAATTGTATCTGTTCCGTCTGCAACAACAAAACTGTCACCGCCTGCAAGCTTAATAAGAACATTTTGCGCCTTTATTGATGATGAATTATTTTTGATATTAAAACTTAAAGTGAATTCTTTACCGCCTGAAACTGACTTTTTGCCATAGCTAAAGCTTGAAACAATAAGCTGAGGAGTTAATTCACTTGCTTTTTTAGAACTTTTCTTTGAATTGACTTTGATGCTGAAGGTGAATTCCGCCGTGCCTTGCTGCTTTTCTCCGTTTACGACATATTCGTATGTCACACTTGCCGTGATAGGATACATTCCGCCTGAAATTCCTTTGTTACAAATAAACTGCTTAGAAAAATTTGCACTTGAAGCCTTATTGATTTTTGATTTATAAATTGTGTCAACATCGCTTGCAATTGAAAATGCTTCGCCGCCTGCAAGCTTGATGTTTACGTTATTGACGTTGTACTGTGCACTCTTGTTTGAAAGCTTGAAATTAAGCTTGAAATTATCGCCTGCAGTTAAATTAGCCTTGCTTACGCCAAAACTTGCCACAAGACTTGGGCTGCTGCCTGCAGTATGAGTTGTGCCTTGTAAAACCTGAACGGTGTATGAAAATTCCGCTGTGCCGCTTGTTGTTTCTCCGTCCTCGGTATACTCGTATGTTGCGCTGATTGTGATAGGGTACATACCTGCGCTTGCACCTGCACTTACATAAAAGTTCTTGCTAAACTGTGCGCTTGCACCTTTTGAAAGTGAAGGGGAATAAATGGTATCTACGTCGTTTGCAACGGTAAATGTATCTCCGCCCGATAAGCGCATATTAAGATTTTTAACGTCTAATTTTGAATTTGTATTCTTTATTGTATATTTAAGTTTAAATGTATCTCCTGCATAAATCGCCTTTTTGTCAACGGAAAAACCGTCGGAAATAAGGCTTACAGCCGATGCCTGAGAGCTGTCATCTGCCGCAAGCGCAATGCTTTGCGGTGCAATAATCATTAATAATGTTAATATAATTGAAGTTAATAACTGAATTTTTTTCATCACTTTTCTCCTTTAACTGTTATATTTTTTTGATGTTATTCTGCCGTCGGAAATATTGACCGTTATGTCAGAATATTTTGCAACGTTTGCATCGTGAGTTACCATAACAAGCGTTTGCTTTTTTGTATAAACAAGTTGCTTTATAAGGTCCATAACCTCAATAGTTGTTTTGCTGTCAAGGTTACCTGTAGGCTCGTCTGCAAACACTACACTTGGGTCTGTTACAAATGCTCTTGCTATGCCGACTCTTTGCTGCTGACCGCCGCTCATTTCCTTTGGCTTGTGCGTATATCTGTTGTCAATTCCGACAAGTTTGAGCATTTCCATAGCCTTTGCTTCTCGTTCTTCCTTGCCGACGCCTTTAAACATAAGCGGTAATGCCACATTTTCAAGTGCTGTCATAGTCGGCATAAGGTTATATGACTGAAAAATAAAGCCTGTAAACTTTTGCCTGAATTTTGCCAAATCCGCTTCACTTAAATTATCTATTCTGTATTTGCCGATATAGACCTCGCCGCCGCTCGGTCGCTCAATGCCGGCAAGCATATTTAAAAGCGTCGATTTGCCTGAACCTGATGTGCCCAAAATTGCGCATATCTTGTTTCTTTCTATTTCAAGATTGACCTTGTCAAGTGCGATAACCTCTTCCTCGCCGACTTTGTAGTGACGGGAAAGGTCAACTGTTTTAATCAATATATCACTTTCCATAGCGCCCTCCTGTAATTTTATTTTACAAACAACTGTGCTAAATGAGATATCACAGTTGCTTACGGCTTAAGTATAGCATTAAGAAATAGACTTGTCAACAATTTTTTGCCTATTTGTAAAACTTTATTTTCTATTGAATTTAATATAAATAGGTGTATAATAATTATTGTAAATATATGTTTGGAGGATTAATTATGTTAGATAAACGCAAGGTAGTAATCATCGGTGCAGGTCACGTCGGCTCTCACGTTGCAATGGCACTTTGCTTTCAGGGTACTTGCGATGAGATTGCTTTTATTGATATCGACCGTGAAAAGGCAGTTGCAAACTGCTACGATGTTGCAGACGCATGTCTTTTTTTAGGCTCAACAACTAAAATTAAGGTAGGGGACTATGAAGATTGCAGGGATGCCGATATTATTGTCAATTCAATTGGTATGCCTCGTAAGCCGGGGCAGACAAGGCTTGATATGCTCGACGATTCAATCAGAATGTTAAAGGATGTTGTTGAAAATCTTAAGCCTATTGATTTTAAGGGCATTTTTGTTTCAATTACAAATCCTGCCGACGTTATTGCAAATTATGCAAGAGTTCATCTCGGACTTCCGAGGGAAAGATGCTTTTCAACAGGCACCTCTCTTGATACCGCAAGGCTTAAAAGAACAGTCAGCGAGCTTGCAAATATAGACAGAAAAAGCGTTACAACCTGTGCTATCGGCGAGCACGGCGATTCTTCATTCGTTCCTTTTTCAACTCTTACTCTCGGCGGAAAAAACTATAAAGAACTTCAAGAGGCGAAGCCTGAAAAATACAGTAAGCTTACAGAGGATTTCGTGTTAGAGAGAACCCGTTATATCGGCTATGATATTATCAACGGAAAAGGTTCAACCGAATTTGGAATCGGCGCTGCTTGTGCAGATATTTGCAAAGCAATTTTCCACGATGAAAAGAGAGTTATTCCGGCTTCTGTTTTGCTTGAAGGGGAGTATGGTATTGATGGCGTAGCTTGTGGTGTTCCTTGCGTAATCGGCAGAAACGGAATTGAGGATATTATTGAACTCGAACTTAACGATAAAGAAAAGGAGCAAATGGCGCACACTTGCTCGGTAATTAAGGACTACTGCGAACGTGCAGAGAAAGTAAAATAAGGTTGTGAATAAGCAAAAAAGCAAGGCGAAAAATCGTCTTGCTTTTTTTATGTTTATTCTGTTTTATGCTTATTTTGTTGTGCTTTGGGCTGTTTGACCTTTAGCACTGTAGTCCTGATAGCGGTTTTCAAGCTTTTTATACTTGCCGCTTTTAAGGTCTTTCATAAGCACCTCATCGCCGTTAAACGAGATATAATATTCGCCGACAGGGGTGAGGGAATATGTTTGCTTGCCGTCTTTTGAAGTTGTATCATTCTTCTTCATAATGTTAGCGGCAACTTTTACATATTGCTTTTTGCCGATTTTAACGCCGTTTTGACTAATCATAAAGTCATATTTTTCTTTTACTTTATCAAGCCCAAGCTCTTTTTTAGTATAGGATGTCTTAATAAAGTTGATTGCGTCGGAGTCTTTAATCTTTGCCTTGTCCGTAGCATTTTCTACAGAAGCTGTTGTGCTTTGCGTAGTATTTTTATCGTCAGCCTTTGAGCAGGCAACAAACATACAAGCAACAGTAACTGCCGCCAGCAATACTGCTAAAAACTTTTTCATTGTAAAAGCCTTTCAATATTAATTATTCAGCGTCCTCGTCGTCTGCTTCTTCAACCTCAAATTCAAGCATTTCGCCGCAATTTGGGCAAGGAACAGAACCGTTAAGTGCTGTTTCGGCGTCTACTGTGAAAGGAGTGTTGCAAAGAGGACATTCAACCTCAAATTCTTCCTCATCGTCGTCGCAGCAATCGTCGCAATCGCACTCGTCGTCGTAATCGTCGTATACATATTCCTCAAGGTCTGCTAAATCCTCGTCAACAGCGTCAACCTGGTCTGCAAGCATTTCAACGCCGTCTGTCATATCGTCAATATCCTCAACAAGATTTGAAAGAACGTCAACGATTGCAGAGAAAACCTTTGTTTCCTTCTTGTTGTCGCCAAGGTCAAGACCTTCGATTAAACCTTTAAGATATCCTAAGCTTTCAGTTGTATCCATAGTGTTATATCCTCTCTAAATAAATTATGCAAAAATTATTTATTTTTAAATTTGCTGTGTTATACGTGCCGAGCTTATGCTCTTTCCATATATTCGCAGGTTCTTGTGTCAATTCTAATCATATCGCCTTCGTTAATGAAAAGAGGAACACGAATTTCTGCGCCTGTTTCAACTTTTGCAGGTTTAAGTGTGTTAGTAGCTGTGTTGCCTTTAAGTCCCGGCTCTGTTTCGGTAACTTCAAGAGTAACGAATGTAGGAGGCTCAACACCGAATACTTTGCCTTTGTAAGAAAGGATACGGCAAACCTCGTTTTCCTTAACAAACTTAAAATTGTCTGAAAGGTCATCCTGTGAAACAGGAACCATCTCAAATGTATCGTTATCCATAAAGTAGTAAAGACCTTCGTCATTGTATGAGTAAGTCATTTCTTTTCTTTCGATGTAAGCGGTAGGGAACTTAGCTGTTGGGTTGTAACTCTTTTCAACAACTGAGCCTGTGATAACGTTCTTTGTCTTTGTTCTTACGAAAGCAGCGCCCTTACCCGGCTTAACGTGCTGGAATTCTATAACCTGAAGCACATTGCCGTCCTCTTCAAATGTAACGCCGTTTCTGAAATCGCCTGCTGAAATCATATTTTTACCTCCGAGTAAAATGTAATTTAAAAATTAATATAGTCTTATTTTATAATATTTCCATCAATAAATCAATACCCATTTTGTAACTATCCTTGCCATAGCCGCAAATTTGTTTAACACATACGTCGGTTATAACGGAAATCTTGCGAAAATCCTCTCTTTTGTGAATATCGGACATATGAACCTCAACAAAAGGAGTAAATTCCTGTACCGCCTCAATAGCATCCCTTATTGCATAAGAATAGTGGGTATATGCGCCTGCATTGATGACTACGCCGTCAAATTCATCCTTACTTTCGTGAATAACATCAATAATGTCACCCTCATGATTTGACTGAAAAAATGATACCTTGGCGCCGTTAGCCTTGCCGTAAAGCTTTAATTCGTCGTTAATCTGCTTCAAGGTTTCGCCGCCGTAAACATTCTTTTTTCTTATTCCGGTCATATTAAGATTAGGACCGTTTAGTACAAGTATTTTTTTCATAGTTTTCACCGTATTTAATGTAAATAAAAAATAATGGGAGCGATATTACCGCTCCCATATATGTATAATTATTTATACTTTCTTTTACGAGCAGCCTCGCTCTTCTTTTTACGAGCAACAGAAGGCTTTTCATAATGCTCTCTTTTGCGAACTTCCTGGATGATACCATCACGAGAAGTCTGGCGCTTAAAGCGTCTGAGTGCGCTGTCAAGAGACTCATTTTCTTTTACTTTTACTTGGCTCATTTTATTCCCTCCCTCCGACCTCTTCGGGGGTATTTGATACTATTAATTAAATATCTGCACAAGATTATATACAAAAAATTTTACCTTGTCAAGTATTTTATTAATAATTTTATCGATATTTGTAAAATTGTGAATGATTACTAAATTTTAACGCTTTTCTTGGCGGAATTATCACTATAATATTGCTTTTTGTTCTTTGTTGCATAGGCTTTTACATAGTAATAATATCGTGTTTTTTTATAAACTTTCTTGTCGTAATATTTGAAAGTCTTGTTTCCTTTAACGGTTTTAATAAGCTTATACTTGCCGTTTTTTGATGTAGCACGATAAATTTTATAGCCGGATGCTGTATTCACCTTGCTCCAAGAAAGCTTTGCTTTTTTGCCTTTTTTAGAAGCTTTGAGTTTAGTCTTTTTAAGTTTAACCTTAATAGGACTTGAAACGGTAGCAGCGGTTGAGCCGATATTGTTGTTTGCACAAACGGCAACTACATATTTACTGCCGAGTTTTAAACCTCTTAAAATATAGTTTGTATTGGTTGTTACAATGTATTTATAATTATTTGTGCCTGCCTTTGCATAACCTATTGTGTAAGATTGTGCATTTTGAGCGCCCGACCAAGACACTTTAAGAGTCGATTTTGTATCGTTATTTACCTTAAGATTTGTTACCTCTCCAAGCTCGTATTCTGCACTTGCACTCGGTGAAATCTCGCTTTGATATGTTTCGCTTTTCACGTTAATATATCGCTGAATTTTATAATAATATTTTTGGTTGTTTGCAATATTCGTGTCAGTAAAGGTAGCTCCGCTTTCCTGCGGCACGTTTGTAAGCTGTTCGTAATTTCCGCTTTTACTTGTTGAACGGTAAATTGTTACCCCGCTTATATCCTTTCTTTGCGCCCAGGTAAGCGTGATTGAATTATTGTTTGCGGCTGCCGATATTTTTGCCGGCTTGGGCGGCTGAACGGTTTTAGTCGCTTCTGTTGAATAATCCTGCCATTTACCGTTTGCAAAAGCTCTTACTCTAAAGCAATATGCAGCCCCTGTTGTAAGATTTTTAACCGAGTAATTTAAAGCGGTTATATTATTGCTTGCGGTTATCCATTTGTTTGAATCGCTTGCACGGTATTGAACGCTGTATGCAGTAGCATCCGGTATCTGCTTGAAATAAATTTTAACGGAAGTTGAACTGTCACGTTCTGTCTTTGTAATTTCAGATGTGTATTTTGTAAGCGAGTCAAGTTGATAATATTGCTCTAAAAATGAATATCTGTTAAGTGACATTCCCACACCGCCGGTGCGCCTGAAATTAGAGCCTAAAAGTAAATTGAGGGAATTTGATTTGTTGGAAGTAGGATTTGCGATAAAGCTTTTCCAATAAACAGTGTCAATCCTGCAAACTGACGAGGATATGCCGGAAGTGGCATAATTTGAATGATAAAGCATAATTTTTTCATCATCAATATGCTGAATTAAAACTGTGTGCTTTTTGCTGTCATTATCGTTTGCACAACCTATTTGAAGCACATCGCCGACCGCTGCGTTTGCACAAAGCCATTCTTTCAAAGCTTTAGCGTAGCTTGAATCGGGGAATGTTGCCTGCGATACCGTGAAATAATTTGAAGTGTGGTTAAAACGGTAATTTCCTACTTGCTGTTCATAATAATATGTAACTGAGTAAAGACGTGCGCAAACGTCACTTATAAAGCCAAAGCAGTTATATTGAACAGACGAGTTTTGAAAAGGAATATATCCTGCTTGAGTTTGAAGATTATTTAATGCGTCCTCAATGTGAGGGCGGTTGTCTGCATAAGAAATACCTGCCGAAAAAATGCAGGTTATTGATATAATAAATGCCAAAATAAAAGAGATGATTCTTTTCATTCGACAGCCTCCTTTAAAAATCGACACATATTATACCACAAGTATACGCTGTCGTCAAATTGACAAACAGGGCATAATTTGTCACGAGCAATATTTAGTTTGTGGCAACGAAAAAGACCGCTGAAAAATCAGCGGTCAATAATATATAATTTTTTACGATTAAGCCTTTGCTTCTTCGCCCTTGTCTTCTTTCTTTTCTTTCATAAGAACGAATTTTTCCATAGGGAAAAGAACTACCATCTGAACAAAGCCGGCAGCCATAGATGCAATAAGACGTGCAACCGATTCATTAGTAATTATATTCAAGAACCAGTTAGAACTTTCAATCTTTAATAATGCACCTACGATTGCGCCCTGCATCCATGTTGAGAAAAGGATGAGTGCAAGAAGTAATACAATGTAGATAACAAAGTTGTACCATGGTGCATCAGATTTAAATGTTGTCTTTTTATTCTGATAGAAGCCGTAGATGTTAGCAATAAGGTTAGAAAGAAGGAATGGAAGCACATAACCCCAAGTAACAACGCCGTCAATAACATACTTTGTTGCTTCCTTTGAACCTGTTGTGAACATTGTCGGTGTGAAAATGCCTCTTAAAAATTCAGGAAGCAAAGTGTGAATTTGGTCACATACGAGCGGTAACAATGCGGCAAGTGCAAGCTGAATGATTGTTACAAGACCTGAAACAACGAGAAACTTAACAAGCTGCCACAAGGTTTTCATAAATGAACCCTTTTCCTCAGCTGCATTATCAATGCCGCCAAGGCTGAATTTTTTCTTTTCTTCTGCCATAATTTTACTCCTTTAATATGTAAAAAATTAATAAGTCCTTAACATTATAGCAATAATTTAGCATTATTGCAATATTTTTTAAGAAAAAAGTAACCCAAGCATTGCCGAACCTGCGATTGCGTGAATAATCGCAATTACTGCCCAAACAATGAGTGCCGCAATGCCCACAACAATTGCAAGAAGAAGTATTACAATAAGAATTAGAATTAACAATACGAGCGGGCCTTTTTTGCTCTTTTTAACAGGGTCATTAAATTCTTTCTTTTCAAATACCTCTTTAGGAGCAGGGTTTTCGTCATCATAAAGCGGATAAAGAGGAAGCGTTGACTTGGCGTCGCAGTATCCCGGATTCCAAAGAAGCGGCTCAACAAGACCTCTAACGCTTGTTGCACCCTTAAGGAATTTGCCTATGTTCAAATGAATTGTATTAAGGAATGAATCAATTACGTTTAAAAGGCCGCAGGTAATTTTGTATTCTCTTGTTTCGGGACCGTAAGGCGAGTCGCCGCAATAAAGATTTTGAACAAGTTCAAGAAGGAAATCGACAACCTTATTGTCTGCAATATCTGCAATGTCAGCCTTTTTAAGTCCGCTTTCCTTTTTGCAAAGTCGCCAAATCTTTTTGTATGTAAGCTTGTTGAGCAATTTGCCGATAGGCTTAATGAGCCAAGCAAGCTTCTTTACCTTTTCACCGGGAATTGAGAATGCGTCCGTCATTTCGGCAAGTCTGTCAATATCGTTGCCCATTGCCCAAACGATTTCGCCAATCATTCCAAAGAAAAATCCCTTCATATATTCGTCAAAAGGCTTTTGGTTTGTGTCAAGACCCGGCACGTCCTTAATCATAATCGTATCAACGTCAATCTTCTTGTTTTTAGGGTCGATTGTAACGTTTCTCATAGTAGGAGGGCAGCCTATCATTGCACCGCAGGCAATATCGTAAAATGTGTTGCCCTTGTCTGTTACAACGTAGCTGATATCGTGAATATGGGTGTGACCGGTAAGCATACATGAAAGACCTGCATCTGCAAAAATTTCTCTAGTGGTTTCGTGATTTCTTTGCATATCGCCCTTACCGATAATAGCATAAAAAGGTGACGGTGCAATCATGGGGTGGTGAGTCATTGCGATAACAAATTGGTCGTTTTTCTTAGCGTCCTCAAGCTGCTCCATAATCCATTTCATACAATCGTCGGAGAAGCCGGAACCGCTTTCGCCCTCAGGCTTATAATTTGTATCGTCATTAAGTGCAAAAAGACGATAACCCGGTGCAAGCTGAACAACGTAACTCATTGACTCAGGGTGAGTTGAAATAGCTTCGTTAGGGCCGAATTCGTAGTACATATCCCACAAATCGTGCCTGTCTTCTACTGCCGGAACTTCAATTTTTTTGTCGCCGTCATATCCGTCGGCAACACCTCCGTCCCTAAAATCGTGAGTAGCCGTGATAACATAAACTCTTTTGCCTCTTTTTTTAAGGTCTCTGAGCATTTCGATAAATTCCTTATGAGATTCAATCTCACCGTCACGTGTGGTATCGCCTGCAAGAACAACGATATCTGTTGACTTGTCCTCGCAAAGCATATCAAAGCCCGCTTTGATTACGAGGTCGCTGTCTTTAATTACTTTTTGCGACTTTGACTCGGCTTTATCGTAAGCCTTGCCTTCGGTGCCGCCTTTTCTTGAATAATAATGAGTGTCGGTTATAAATTGAATTTTAAGCGGCTCATTATTACTTCCCCATATTTTGTTAGCCATTTTTTACTCCTGCTCTTCTTTAATTTCAAGCACACCGCCTTTTACATTTTTGTTAAATGTAAATTCGAGTGAACCTTTGTTTCTTTCGTTAAAATCAATCTTTTGCCCGTCAAGGTAAGCAACATATTTCACCTTGTCCGAAAGGGTGATTATCATAGTATATTTATCGCAATTGCCGAAATATTTAAATTTAATATTTGCGCTGTTGTCGGTAGTTTTTTGATAATCTGTCCAAACATCAAAGCCTGTGGTGACGGTTTGAGGTTTGAAGTAAGCATTCGCCCAAATGCAAATAGGAGCGGAAAGACCGCCGAAATTGTGGAACCAGCCGCCACGTTTTGTTGCAATGCCGAAGCACTCATAAGTGTTATATGTAAAGTCTGTTTCATCTTTCCACATATCCAAAGCAAGCTTGGCAATGTCATAAGCAAAATCGGCTTCGCCGTTATCAAGCATTGTTTTCCAAATAAACCACTGGTGGCTCATCCAAACGTTGCCGTTCCAATAACCGTCATCAAAGTAATAGGAAGCGCTCATATCAACTGCGGATATTCCTGCTGCAGACCACATTTCATTAGGATTTTTAATGTGTTCAAGAAGCTTTTTTTTGCGCTCACCATCAACTGCACCTGCAACGATAGGATAAACACCGTCCATACCCTTGTTGAAGTTTTCGCCGTCGGCAGTTCTCATAATGCCCGTAACATTTCCGCTTTCGTCATATTCCGTATAGCCGAAATAGCCGCTTTCTTCATCCCAAGCAAGGTCGTTGAGCGCCTTTGTTGAATATTCGATATCTTCATCATAAATCTTGATATCGTCATATCTTCCGAGAGAGTCGGCAACCATTTTCATAATCTTGCCGGCACGTATAATTTGCGCTGTTGAAAGACAAGGACAGGTATATTTCTGCGATTTTCTTGCCATCATTTCAACTTGAGCCGGATAGTCGTCCATTCCGCAGTGGGAATACCAATAATCGTATGTCGTAAGAAGCCCGTTATTGAATTTCGCAACGGTTGACGCATGATTTCTGCCACGTAAAAATTCGTAATAAAGCTTAGCTTTATCATATAAAAATGCAAGGCTTTCCTTATCATTTGTACGCTTTAAAAGTTCAAGATATTCAACAAATTGGGTAGGAACAAGTGAGCCGTGAAGTAAAAAGCAAAAGTCTTTGTTTGTGTCGTCACATAAATACATATCAAGCGCATATTGGCAAAGCTTAGGCGAAAATTCCAAAAGCCCCATTCCGATAAAACCGCTGTCCCATGTGTAAAAGCTGTCCCATCTTTTGCCCGGTGTGTGATGAATAACATTCTCACCGTGGCGATAAACAGGATATACCACGTTTGTTAAAAGTGTTGATTTAAGAATTTCTGTTGAAAGTGTGTATTTTTCGCCTGCTTTGTTAAAGCTTGCAGGTTTTGAACCTTTCTTCGCATTTTGATAAATAGCCTCGTATTCTTCGTTACTCAGCTGTTTTGGTTCGCTCTGAGAAAGCATAACATATTCAACGTGAGAGGTGTTCGGCTCAATAAAAATTGATTTAATAAGCGAATTGTGGAAAAAGCCATCGTCGCTGTGCTTTCTTTGGAAAGAAGCGGAGAAGGTTTCTCTAAGCTCGTCATAAGTGTGGTCGCCGTTTGAAAGCCTGTTAATAAGCGCATCTTCAAGACAGCCTGAATCAAGCTGTCTTTCACGTGTGTTTTTATTATTTGTTAAGATGTAAAACGGCTTGTCGACAGTGTCGTAAGTAAGCTTTGTGATATGACCGTTTTCAAGTACCTTTGTTTCAATTTGCGGCATATAAGGCTGCGCTTTTGTTTTGCACGTGATATTTTCCTTTTCGCTTTCGTCCACGGCACATAAAAAGTCAAACTCGATTCCTGCCTTGCCGTGGCTTTCAAGTGTAAACTCAGACATATAAGGAATATATGCAATGTTGAGTTCATCGCTGTGTGCAAATACGACTGTTTTTCCGTTCATATCAAATTCTGCGTCGCCGTCTGTAACGGTTTTATATCTGACTGCGATAATAGGATTTTTAATATCGTTGTCATCAAATTTATATGATACTTTGTCGCCGCTTTCAAATCCGAAAGGCTTAAGATTTAAGAAGTGAACGTGATAATTCTCGCATCTGTCGCCAAGTCCCTTGCCAAGGTAAAACTCCTTGTCTGCAAACATACCTTTAAACATTCCGTCCGGATTTTCTTCGTCCCAAGGTCTTGCAACAGCATAAGAATAGTCAACGTAATCATTGGCTGTTTTAAGAATTGCACCGCTCGGCACGCTTACCTCGCAATAGGTCGGGTGAGGAAATTCAAGAGAAGCAAATATATTTAAAATACAGTTTTGCGAAAGAGAGGTGTTATTGAAAATTTCACATCTCATAAGGTATGCATCATCGTCAGCCTTTGAAAATGAAATATCGGCATAAACTTCATCTTTCCACATAAGCTCGTATCTGTATGAATAAAAAGTGTAATCGTTTTTGCAGTTCCATAAGTGATAATTTGACGGAACTGTAACGTTCGGTACGGGTGTTGAACTGTTCCAAAGGGTAGGATGTACGGAAAAATCATACCTTGCGCCCTTGTCGGCAAGCTCATTTATTATTTTTGATATGCCCATATATTTCTTGGAGTACGGACCCCATACAGGCATTTTTATTTTGTTATCTGTCATTGAAAACTCCTTTCTCAATATAGAAATAATTCACATTTTATTATCAACCATTTAACAAACTTTGTCAATAGAAACAACAAATTTAATGAACTATTCCGATAAATCAGTTGACAAAAAGACATATTCAATGTATTATTTATACGTTATTGATACTTATTATTTATTAAGCGGAGGAGAACTTAATGAACACAGAGATTGATTTGCAAAAAATTATGAAGCTTGTGCTGAAAAAATGAAAACTGGTTGCAATATTTTGCGTAATCGGTGCGCTTTTAATCGGCATTTATTCAGCTAATTTTGCAACTAAAACATATTCTTCAAGCGTTAAATTTTTTGTTTATGCAGTTGAAACCCAGCAGGAGCTTTCGGACTCTACTCTTGCAAGAAATGCGGCAAGTAACACAAGCAAGATGAACTATGCCATGCAAATGATGGAAACCTATACCGAAATGCTTAATACAAGTGAGTTTGCAAAAAGAGTGGCAAACGACCTTAATAAAAAATACAACTCGAATTACACATATAAGGATATCAGCAAATGTATTTCAATCGAGACAAAAGAGGATACTGCCATTATGACAATGACGGTTACCACTGACGATAAGGCGACTGCTTTCCAAATTGCACGCCAGCTTGAAATTACTGTTCCTAAGGTTATGAAAAATAAAAACAACGGACTTTTAAATGCTTCTGTTGAAGATGCCGCAATTGAGGCAAGTACACCTAACGGAATGGGAACTGTTAAAAAATCAATTCTCGGCTTTATCGCCGGCGGTTATGAATACGGCCGTTACGACCCGAGATACTAAAATTAAGGTGTGATAAAATGATTGATAAGCTTGTTGAGGTACACAGCCATATTTTGCCGGGGATTGACGATGGTTCGCCTGATGTTGATACCAGTTTAAAAATGATTGGTATGCTTAAAAAACAGGGCGCAAGTGCAATTGTTTTAACTCCGCATTATTATTCCGACTCTATAAGCTATGAGGATTTTGTTAAAAGAAGAGATGATTCGTTTGAACTTTTAAAAGCTTCTCTTCCTCCCGACAGCCCAAAGCTTATACCTGCAGCGGAGGTTTATATTACAAAATATCTTTTGCGCAATTCAAATCTTGACAAAATTAAGATTGGCAATACCGATTATGCACTTATTGAACATCCTTTTTCCTGCGATTTTTCACGAGATATATATGAACGTTTGCTCAATTTGAATTACGATTACGGCATTATACCTATTTTGGCACATATTGAGCGCTATTCCGCTTTTATGGAAAATTTTGACCTTCTTGACGAATATATAGATATGGGCTGTATTGCTCAGGTTAATGTAAGCTCGTTTGTTGACTCGCCGAGGCATTTGAGGAAAAAACTTTTTAAGCTTCTTCAAACAGGCAGGATTCATCTTATCGGCTCGGATTGCCATAATCTTTCATCTCGCAAGCCTGATTTTGAATCGGGTGTTAAGGAAATAATCAAGAAATGTTCAATAGATACTTTGGAAAAACTTGAAAATAATGCAAGTATTCTTGTGAAATAATTTAGATTTGAGCGAATTTCAGGCTTTTGTTTGGAATTCGCTTATTCTTTATGTAAAATTATTAAAAAGGACTTTATTATTGTATTAATTTATGATATTATATATTTTGGTGATTTAGGTGAAGCTGTCTAAAAATGATGATATTAAATTGAATATTGACAGTCTGACTTCTGAAGGAAGCGGTATCGGTCGCTTTGACGGCTTTGCTGTTTTTGTAAGGGGTGTTGTCCCCGGTGATGAGGTTATAGCTCATATTATTAAATGCTCAAATAATTACGCAATAGGCGTAGTTAAGGATATAATTAAGCCGTCAAAATTCAGAATTGAAAGCGATTGCCCCGTGTCGTCAAAATGCGGCGGCTGTTCGTTTAGAAATGTTAGTTATGATGAAGAACTGAGATATAAAAAAGGCAGAGTTCAAGACGCACTTGAACGTATAGGCAAGCTTGATATTGAGGTTGAGGAAATAATCGGTGCGGATAAATGCTCTCATTATCGCAATAAGGCGCAGTATCCTGTTTCAATTTGCGACGGTGAGCTTTTTGCCGGTTTTTATGCTTATAAGAGCCACAGAATTATTTGCAATGATGATTGCGCATTGCAACCAAAGGAATTTAAAGCCGGGCTTGAAGCTTTTAGAATTTGGGTGGAAAAAGCAAACGTTACCTCTTATGATGAAAATACGGGCAAAGGGCTTTTGCGTCACATTTATTTCAGAAAGGGCTTTGCTACAGGCGAGATAATGGCTTGCGCCGTTATCAACGGTACGTCAATTCCCGAAAGAGAGCTTCTTGTTTCTCTTTTGAGGGAAAAGATTCAAGGAATTAAAAGCGTTGTAATTAATATTAATCGTGAAAAATCAAATGTGATTTTAGGTAAAGAAAGCAAAACCGTTTGGGGTGATGATTATATCAGGGATAAGCTTTTGGGAAAAACGTTTGTTATTTCTCCCAATTCTTTTTATCAGGTTAATCATGACCAGTGCGAAAAGCTTTACTCTAAGGCAATGGAGTATGCAAACCTAAATAAAAACGAAACTTTGCTTGACCTTTATTGCGGTGTCGGCACAATCGGATTGACTATGGCAGGCAGCGTTAAAAAACTTATCGGTGTTGAGATTATTGGAAAGGCTATTGAAAATGCAAAGATAAATGCAAAACTTAATAATATTGACAATGCCGAATTTATTTGCGCAGATGCACCTACTGCGGCAAAAAAACTTGAAAAAGATGGAATAAAAGCTGACGTTATAATTCTTGACCCGCCAAGGAAAGGCTGCGATGCGTCACTTTTTGATACCGTGTGCCAAATGAGCCCCGAAAGAATTGTTTATGTTTCTTGCGACAGTTCAACGCTTGCAAGGGATTTGAAAATTCTTGATGAAAAGGGATATAAAACCAAAAGAGTGTGTGCTGTTGATATGTTCCCACGTACACCGCATGTTGAAGCAGTCGCTCTGATTGAAAAGCTATAAATTATAATATAATGAGGCAAAAAAGATGGTTGAAAAGCCATATTTGATTATTGTTGACAAGCTTTCGCAACCTGTTTGTAATAAGGTAAAGAAAGTAACGCATTGCATTAAAAAAATTGTTTTTTAAGATAAAACTAATTAAAATTAATTTAAAGGTGATATTTATGAAATTAAAAAACGGAATTGTTACAAATTCAATTGACGGCGAAAGCTTTGCCATTGCTACGGGTGAGGCTACTAAGGAGTTTAACGGTCTTATCAAAAACAATCCTACTGCTGCTTTTATTTTTGAACTTCTCAAAACTGAGCAGACGCCGGACAGTATTGTTAAAGCTATGACTGATAAATACGATGTTGATGAAGCTACTGCAAGGGCAGACGTTAATGAACTTTTAAACCTTTTAAAATCAAAAAATATTATTGAGGAATAATTATGAAATACACTTGCATTGAAAGTGAATATCTTGTTGCACTTCTAAAATGCGCACTAAAAAATGAGGATGTGCCGGATGTTCCTGTGGGACTTAATTGGGAAAAACTCGTTAAACTTTCTAATGAGCAGCAGGTTTATTCTACAATTGCGCCTGTTATCAACAAAATCAATATACCTGTTGAGCAGGCTCAGGAGCTTACTTTTTATACACAAAATGAGCTTGTGCGTATGATTGCGATGAAAAACGAGCTTGAGCAGATTGAAAAGGAGCTTGAAGCGTTAAAAATCGATTATATGCTTTTAAAGGGAAGCGTTATAAAGCTTTGCTATCCTAAGCAAAAAATGAGGCAGATGAGCGATGTTGATATCCTTTATCATGAAAAGGATAGAGAACGCCTTGTTTCAATGATGAAAAAAAGAGGCTTTTTGCTTGAAACGTCTGAGGCTAATACGGATGATTTCTTTAAGCCGCCTTATTATACCTTTGAATGGCACAGAACAATATTTGACGAAAGGGACGAATTTCATCCTGATTTTGACCTTTGGAAGAGAGCAAAGCAAGATAAAGAGAAACCATCAAAATATAATATTGACGAAAGCGATTTATTTATCTATTCAATTTGCCACGCTTATGACCATTATTGCCAAAGCGGATTTGGAATAAGATTTATTTGCGATATCTATTTGCTTTTAAATAAACTTGAAAATCTCGATATGGCTTATGTTAATTCAACGCTTGAAGATTTTGGCATTAAACAATTCGGTGAGGATACAATCAATCTTGCAATGGCGATTTTTGAGGAGAAGGAAATAAGCGAAAGCGAGCAAAGCCTTTTGGATTTCATCCTTTCGGGCGGCGTTTACGGCAAAAGGGCAGCCTTTGGCGAGGTTATTGAGGAAAAGTATGGCGGCTCGAAAATCAAGTATATTTTTAAAAGGCTTTTTCCGCCGAAAAGACAGATTATGAAAACGTATCGGGTTTGTGAACGTCATCCTGTTTTATTGCCGCTTTTTTATATAGTAAGAATTTTTCAAAAATATAAATTTAAACGTAAAAAGATAAATAAAGAATTATCGGATTTAAAAAATATTAAGTAATATTCGGAGGATTAAAACTCTTGTCAGTTAGTAAGGACCATATTAGAAATTTTTCAATAATCGCCCATATCGATCATGGTAAATCAACTCTGGCAGACAGGCTTTTGGAGCTTACAAGCTCTGTCGCCAAGCGTGATATGCAAGAACAGATACTTGACGATATGGATCTTGAACGTGAGCGTGGTATCACTATTAAGGCGCATGCCGTTAAGCTTGATTATACGGCTAAAAACGGTGAGGTTTATGAATTTAATCTTATTGATACGCCGGGTCATGTCGATTTTAACTATGAGGTTTCACGTTCTCTTGCGGCTTGTGAGGGCGCAATCTTAATAGTTGACGCATCTCAGGGTGTGGAGGCGCAGACTCTTGCAAACACTTATCTTGCGCTTGATCACGACCTTGATATTTTGCCTGTGATTAATAAAATCGACCTTCCTGCCGCAGACCCTGACAGGGTAGCTCATGAGGTTGAGGATGTTATCGGTATTCCTTGTATGGACGCACCGAGAGTCAGCGCAAAAACAGGTCAAAATGTTGAAGAAGTGCTTGAATATATAGTTAATGAAATTAAGCCGCCGCAGGGTGATGACAACAAACCGCTTAAAGCGCTTATTTTCGACTCTGTTTATGATTCTTATCGTGGCGTTATTGTTTATGTTAGAATTATGGACGGTAAGATTAAAGCGGGCGACACTATGCGTATGATGGCAACGGGTGCTGAATTTACCGTTGTTGAGGTTGGTTATATGCGTGCAACTTCGCTTGAAAAGGCAGACGAGCTTTGTGCAGGCGAGGTTGGATATATTACCGCTTCTATTAAAACAGTAGGAGATGCAAGAGTCGGCGATACAGTTACCCTTGCAACCAATCCTGCACCTGAGGCACTTCCGGGATATCGTAAGGTTAATCCTATGGTATTCTGCGGCGTTTATCCTGCCGACGGTGCTGATTATGAAAATTTGCGTGACGCACTTGAAAAATTGCAATTAAACGACGCTTCTCTTTCCTATGAGCCTGAAACGTCGGGCGCTCTCGGTTTTGGTTTTAGATGCGGCTTTTTAGGTCTTTTGCATCTTGAGATTATTCAGGAAAGGCTTGAAAGGGAATATAATCTTGACCTTATCACCACTGTTCCGAGCGTTGTATATAAAATTCATATGACTGACGGTACTATGGTTGAGATTGACAATCCTACCAATTATCCCGACCCTGCTTATATTGATTACTGCGAAGAGCCGTTTGCAAACGCATATATTTATGTTCCGAGTGATTATGTAGGCACGGTTATGGATATGTGCCAGGACATACGTGGCATTTTTAAAGATATGAAATATATCACAACAGACCGTGTTGATATTCATTATGAAATGCCGCTTAATGAAATTATTTATGATTTCTTTGATGACCTTAAGTCAAGAACGAGGGGTTATGCTTCGTTTGACTATGAACTTACCGATTACAGAAAGAGCGATTTGTGCAAGGTTGACGTTCTTTTGAACGGCGATATTATTGACGCACTTTCGTTTATTATCCATAGGGAAAAGGCGTATGCACGTGCACGTCGAATTGCCGAACAGCTTAAAAAGCATATTCCACGCCACTTGTTTGAAATTCCTATTCAAGTTGCAATCGGCGGCAAGGTTATTGCGAGAGAAACTGTAAAAGCACTGCGCAAAGATGTACTTGCCAAGTGCTACGGCGGTGACGTTACCCGTAAGAAAAAGCTTCTTGAAAAGCAAAAAGAGGGTAAAAAGCGTATGCGCCAGTTCGGTCAGGTTGAAGTTCCGCAGGAGGCTTTCCTTGCAGTGCTTAAGCTTTCAAGCGATGAGGATAATTAAAAAAATAATAATTATAGAAAATGGGCTTGAACATTACGTTCAAGCCCATTTTGGCGTTTTGCCGACTTATATGCAAAAGTATAAATTAACGCTTACAGTTATTATGTTTTAGCAAATCATACCTGCTTCAATCCAGTTCATTACCGAAGGATATTCCTCTTTGTAATTGTCAAGCTGGTCGTGGTTGGTGTCAATAAATGCCTGCATTTCGTCGTAATCTTCAAAGTCAAAAGTGAAGTCCTGTTCAAAAGCATAACTTGCGGTAAACATTAAATCAAAAAGGTCATCAGCTGAAAATTCATCAAGCATTTTATCAGCCGTAATTTCCGTTATATAGTCAAGAGCATTTTTAACCGTGAGGTCAAAGTCGTTTTCGTCAACCTCAATTTCAGGGTCTGATTTGCAATAATTTAAGATATCTTCGTCGCCGTATCCGAGAGTTTGAATATAATCAATAACGTCCTCAAATCCGGTTTCATTTACTTCGTCGTAAAGCCTATACATAAATTCGCCTAAAAGATTTTGAATCGCTGTTGCCTTGAAAATTGCGTCAATTTCGTGGCCGTCCTCGTCTGTAATAACAAAACCGCTTTCTTTAAAGGTATCCCATATTAATTGATAAAAGCAAGTGTGTTGCTCATTTTCTCCAAAAATCGCTTCTTGAATATAGCTTTCAATATCCATTTGTATTCTCCCGTGTTTTAATTTGTTAATATTATATACTATATAATATTTATTTTCAATATTGCATTATATTTTTATATAAGCTATAATTGATATGTATAAATTTTTTGTTTATTTTAGGGGTGCAGCTATGAAAATAAAAATTACAAGCGGTGAGAATTATGCCGTTTTGGGTCTTGACGGCGCAATGCTTAATTCGCTTAATAAGAATAATACGGAATATCTTTGGCAGGGAGACGCTAAATATTGGGCAGGGCAGGCGCCCGTTTGTTTTCCGATTACAGGTGTTCTTCCAAACGGTGAAATGGAGGCTTTCGGCAAAAGATGCACAATGAAACGCCACGGTGTTGCGAGAATTAATCCTTTTGAGGTTTTAGAACAGCATAAAAACAGCGTTACTTTTGTTCAAAGAAGCGATGAAAATACTAAGCGTGATTTTCCGTTTGATTATGAACTTAAAATTAAATATACGATTAACGGCGATACCGTTACTAATGAATATATAGTTACAAACACGGGTGAGGATAAGCTTCCGTTTGTTATCGGCGGGCATCCGGCGTTTAATTGCCCGCTTGCAAAGGGTGAAAAATTTGAGGATTACAAGGTTGTTTTCGATAAAAATATTACCAAGCCGTGCCTAAGGCCCAATCACCATACAGGGCTTGTAAACGTGTTTGAAAAATTTGACGAAATGCACGGCGGTGACACACTTTCTCTTGTTCACGAATTGTTTGAGGAAAAAGATGCACTTATCTTTGAAAATTGCGAAGCTAAAAGCGCTACTCTTATCGGCAAAAGCGGTAAAGGTGTAAAGATAGAATTTCAGGATATGAACAATCTTCTTATTTGGTCTGCTGTCGGTAATGCCCCTTTTGTTGCTCTTGAGCCGTGGACAGGGCTTGCAAGCTGCAATGATGAGGACGGACTTTTTGAACATAAAAGAGGAATGACTGTTCTTGAAAAGGACGAAACCGCTTCTTTCAAGTTTAAAATTACAATGATTTAAAGTATTGTATATAATGTGTTAATATATTAATTATAAAATATTTTTGGTGGTTAAATGAATTACGGATTTATAAAAACGGCTGCAAGCAGCTTAAAACTTAAGGTTGCCGATGTAAGCTTTAATACGTCTATAATTAAAGAAGCAATTGACAGCGCACTTGAAAAAAATGTTAAACTTCTTGTCACTCCGGAGCTTTCTGTTACAGGCTATACATGCGCAGATTTGTTCTTTGCACGAACACTTTTGATTGAAAGCGAGAGAGCAGTGGCTGAACTTGCCGATTATATTAAGGACAAGGATATAGTTCTTCTTGTCGGCGCACCCGTGCCTTTCTTTAATAAGCTTTATAATTGTGCTGTTGTGATTGATAAGGACGGCGTTAAAGGTATTGTGCCCAAAAAGCACCTTGCAAATTATAACGAATTTTACGAAAAAAGATGGTTCGCTTCGGGCTTTGATTTTAATGAGGCGCAAAGTATTTCTTATGCCGGATTTGATACTCAAATAGGCGATATTGTTTTTGATTTGGGCGGCGGCGCAATCCTTGGTGTTGAACTTTGCGAGGATTTGTGGGTGCCTAATCCGCCAAGCAGTTTTCTTGCTTTATGCGGCGCAAATATTATTGCTAATCTTTCGGCAAGCGACGAATACGTTTCAAAAGCGCAGTATCGCCGTGAACTTGTGGCTAATCAGTCTGCAAGGTGTGTTTGCGCTTATGTTTATTCGGGCGCTTCTGTTTTTGAAAGTACAACCGACCTTGTTTTTTCAGGCGCAACTCTTGTGTGTGAAAACGGAACGGTTTTGAGCGAGGGCGAACGCTTTAAGCGTGAAAACGTGCTTACCGTTGCCGATGTTGACGTTGAAAGGCTTTTAAGTCAAAGACGTTCAAATATGTCGTTTGAAAACAGCAATGATAAAACAGAATGCATTAAATTAAATCTTGAAAATAAAAATAATGACCTTGAAAACAGGTTTGTTGACTCAATGCCTTTTGTTCCGAGTGATAATGAAAAAAGAGCGCAAAGATGCAAGGAAATTTTTGCCATTCAGGCGAGCGGCCTTGCCAAGAGGATTGAGCACGTGGGTTCAAACGGCGTTGTTGTCGGTATTTCCGGCGGTCTTGATTCAACTCTTGCACTTCTTGTAAGCGTCTCTGCAATGAAACTTCTCGGCAAGAATAACAGCGATATTTTGGGCGTTACAATGCCGGGGTTCGGCACAACGGACAGGACTTATCAAAATGCAATCGACCTTATGAAATCTCTCGGAGTTACGATTAAGGAAATCAGTATTAAGGATGCGTGCGTTTTGCATATGAAAGATATTGAGCATGACAGCTTAGTTAAGGATATCACTTATGAAAATACGCAGGCGAGGGAAAGAACGCAAATTCTTTTTGACCTTGCAAATAAGCACGGCAAGCTTCTTGTCGGTACGGGTGATTTGAGCGAGCTTGCAATGGGCTGGTGCACATATAACGGGGACCATATGAGCATGTACGGCGTTAATGCAAGCGTTCCTAAAACTCTTGTTAAATATCTTGTTGAATATGTTGCAAACGTAAGCGATAAAAAAACGGCGGATATTCTTTATGATGTGCTTGATACTCCCGTATCGCCTGAGCTTTTGCCGCCTGACGAAAACGGCAACATTGCTCAAAAAACGGAGGATAATATCGGCCCTTATGAGCTTCACGATTTCTTTTTGTATAATTTTGTTCGTTTCGGCTTTGAAAAAAATAAAACTAAAAGGCTTGCTCTTAAAGCTTTCGACGGTAAATATGATGAAAGAATGATTTCAAAATGGCTGGCTGTGTTTACAAAAAGATTTTTTATCAGTCAGTTTAAGCGTTCCTGTATTCCCGATTCTCCAAAGGTCGGCTCTGTTTCACTCAGTCCGAGAGGGGATTGGAGAATGCCGAGTGACGCATCGTTTAATGCATTTATATAATTAATATTTAGGAGTGTTATTTATGAAAAAAATTATTGCGGCTTTATTAGCTGTTGTTATGATTATGACGGTTGCATTTGCTTTTGCATCCTGTTCTTCAAAAAAATATACCGATAAAGAGGTTACCATTCCTGTTACTGACGAAAACGGTGAAACCGTTACAGATGAGCAGGGCAAGGTTGTGACTGAGGTGTCAACCAAGTCAGGGAAAGACGGCAATGCTTCTTCAACTGTTTCTGCTTCAAAGACCAACGCTTCCTCAAAAGCTTCTTCAACTAAGAAAAATGAAAGCGCTAAGGCAAATAAAGAGGACAAAACCACAAAAAAAGCTTCATCGACTAAGAAAGCGGAAATAGCCAAAAAGAATGAAACCACAACAGATAAAAAAGAAACAACTACTAAGGAAACTACTACCGAAAAGCCTGAAAAGCGTGAAGTTATTGTAAGAGTTCAATTGCCTAATTCAAGCGATTTAAAGCAAGCTAAGCTTACAATAAAATATAAGACCGAAAAGGATAAGGAATATAAAACGCTTAAAATTGATGACCCGAATGACAAGAAAAATCAGCTTGATTACGAGGTAGTTAAACTTGACGGAAAAACCGTTAAAAAGTACAGTCTCGGTAAAATTAAGGGTGATGTTAAGGTTAAAGTGTCGATTTCAGGAGTTGAGCTGACAGGAAACACTACAACAATTAAGTCAAACGAAAACAGTGTTACAATAGCTCCGGCTTCAGGCATAGATATTGCAATAGGTAAAAAGGATTAATTAGTGAAAATTGCAATTTTGTATAACGAATGTGAAATATAAATTGTTGAAATTATATAATTTTAATGATATAATTAAAACAAGCGTGACGTAATTTTGGCAATATATTATATCTAAATTACGTTTGTTTTTAACTTAAGGGAGGAAATTTAATGGCAAGAAAGAAAAAGACCATGGACGGTAACAGTGCCGCTGCGCACGTTAGTTATGCGTTTACAGAGGTCGCTGCTATTTATCCTATTACTCCGTCATCAAATATGGCAGAGGAAACGGACGCTATGGCAGCAAGAGGAGTAAAAAATATCTTTGGGCAAACAGTACGTGTTGCAGAGATGGAATCTGAGGGCGGTGCAGCAGGTGCTGTTCACGGCTCACTTTCAGCAGGTGCGCTTACTACAACATATACGGCATCACAGGGTCTTCTTTTGATGATTCCGAATATGTATAAAATCGCAGGCGAACTTATTCCGTCTGTTATCCACGTATCGGCTCGTTGCGTGTCTACTCACGCACTTAACATTTTCGGCGACCATTCAGACGTTATGGCTTGCCGCCAAACGGGTTATGCAATGCTTTGCTCGGCTAATGTTCAGGAGGTTATGGACCTCGGCGCAGTAGCTCACCTTTCAACACTTAAGAGCAGAGTGCCGTTTTTGCATTTCTTTGACGGCTTCCGTACTTCTCACGAAATTCAAAAGATTGAAGTTTGGGATTATGATGAACTCAAATCTATGGTGGATATGGATGATGTTCAGGCATTCCGTGCAAGAGCGCTCAATCCTGAAAGACCTGTTCTTCGTGGCTCTGCCGAAAACAGTGATATATTCTTCCAGCACAGAGAGGCTTGCAATAAGTATTATAATGACGCTGTTGCAACAACCGAGATGTATATGAATATGGTTAATGAAAAGCTCGGTACCGATTATAAGCTTTTTAACTACTATGGCGCAGAGGATGCCGACAGAGTAATTGTTGCTATGGGTTCTGTTTGCGATACTATTAAGGAAACAATTGATTTTCTTAACGCACGTGGCGAAAAGGTTGGTATGATTAAGGTTCATCTTTACAGACCTTTCTCTGTTAAACACCTTGTTGACGTTATTCCTGACAGTGTTAAGACGATTTCTGTTATTGACAGAACTAAGGAACCCGGTTCACTCGGCGAACCTCTTTTCCTTGATGTTGTTGCCGCTCTTAAAAACTCTAAGTTCAGCAATGTTCCTGTTTACGGCGGACGTTACGGTTTAGGCTCAAAGGATACACTTCCTGCTCATATCATTTCTGTTTATAAAAATATGAATGCAGAAAAGCCTAAGACAGAGTTTACTCTTTCAATCAACGATGACGTAACAAATCTTTCACTTGATGTTACCGAAAGCCCTGACACAACACCTAAGGGTACAACCTCTTGCAAATTCTGGGGTCTCGGCTCTGACGGAACAGTCGGCGCAAATAAGGATTCTATCAAGATTATCGGTGATAATACGGATATGTATGCTCAGGGCTATTTCTTCTATGACTCGAAAAAGTCAGGCGGTATAACCGTATCTCATCTTCGTTTCGGCTCATCTCCGATTACTTCAACATATCTTATCAATAAGGCTAATTTTGTTGCATGTCATAATCCGTCTTATGTAACTAAATATGATATGGTGCAGGATATTGTGCCGGGAGGTACATTCCTTCTCAACTGTATTTGGTCACCTGAGGAACTTGATAAGCAGCTTCCTGCCAAGATGAAGAGATATATTGCAGAAAATAATATTAATTTCTACACTATCAACGGTATTAAGATTGCCGAGGAAGTAGGGCTTCCGGGCAGAGCTTCAACCATTCTTCAGTCTGCATTCTTCACAATTGCAAATATTATCCCTGTTGATAAGGCAATTGAGCTTATGAAAAAGGCTGTTGTTAAGAAGTTCTCTAAAAAGGGCGAAGCTATCGTAAACGCTAACTGCAACGGTATTGACCGTGGCTCAAAGGAAATTGTTAAGATTGACGTTCCTGAAAGCTGGAAGAATGCAGTTGACGATGAAAAGGAACTTGTTATTCCTACAAATCGCCCTGAAATGAAAGACTTTGTTAAAAATATTCTTCGTCCTATCGACCATCTCCACGGTGATGATTTACCTGTTTCTAAGTTTGTAGACAGAGCAGACGGTATATATCCTCAAGGCTCTGCCGCATTTGAAAAGAGAGGTATTGCTATTACTGTTCCTGAATGGGACGGCACAAAATGTGCTCAGTGCAACCTTTGCTCAATGGTTTGCCCTCACGCAGTTATTCGCCCTGTTTGCCTTAATGAGGAAGAGGTAAAGAATGCTCCTGAAGGTACACAGCTTGTTAAACATAAAAAGACTGATTATCAATATGCTATTATTGTTTCTACTCTTGACTGTACAGGTTGTGGCTCTTGTGCAAATGTTTGCCCTACAAAGTCGCTTACAATGAAGCCTATTGCTTCTCAACTTAAATCTCAACCGGTTTATGACGCTCTTTCGCAGATTGATGCTAAGCCGGAGGTGCTTACAAATAATACTATCGGCGTTCAGTACAGAAAGCCTTATCTTGAATTTTCAGGCGCTTGCGCAGGCTGCGGTGAAACACCTTATGCTAAGCTTGCTACCCAGCTTTACGGCGACAGAATGTATATTGCAAATGCAACAGGCTGTTCGTCAATTTGGGGTGGCTCTGCTCCGTCAACACCGTATACTGTTGACAAAAACGGCCACGGTCCTGCTTGGTCTAACTCACTATTCGAGGATAATGCCGAATTCGGTTACGGTATGATGCTTGCTCAAAAGCAAATTCGTGAAAGACTTGCCGCTGACGCACAGGTACTTCTTGATACATCTGTTTCGGCAGAGGCTCAGGCTTGGCTTGATACTTATGAAAATGCCGCAACAAATACTGAGGCTGCAGATGCACTTATTGCCGCTCTCGAAAATGCAAAGCTTGACGGCGAGGCTAATGATGCTAAGGTTGATTTCCTTAAGGATAAGGACTATGCCGCTAAGAAGTATCAATTTATCTTCGGCGGTGACGGTTGGGCTTATGATATCGGTTTCGGCGGTCTTGACCACGTAATCGCTCAAAATCAGGACGTTAATATCGTAGTATTTGATACAGAGGTTTATTCTAATACAGGCGGTCAGGCTTCTAAGGCTACTCCTACAGGTGCGGTTGCTAAGTTTGCCGCTTCCGGTAAGGTAGTTAAGAAGAAAGACCTTGCTCAAATCGCTATGAGCTACGGCTATGTATATGTTGCTCAGGTTGCTATGGGTGCTAATGCCGCTCAATGCCTTAAGGCATTCCAAGAGGCTGCCGCTTATAACGGACCTTCGCTTATTATATGCTATGCTCCTTGTATTAACCACGGTATCAAGATGCCGTTTAATCAGACTGAACAGAAAAAGGCTGTCGCAGCAGGATATTGGAACTTGTTTAGATTTAATCCTGCACTTGCAGAAGAAGGTAAAAATCCATTCTCGCTTGACAGCAAGGCTCCGACGGCTGATTACGTTGAATTTATTGAGGGCGAAACAAGATATTCTGCTCTTAAACGCTCATTCCCGGGCAAGGCAGAGGAACTCTTTGGTATTGCCGCAGAAAATTCAATTGAAAAATATAATAAGCTTGCTAAGCTTGTTGATTTCTATGCTCCGAGCAAAGACTAATAAAAGTTAAAAATATTTAAGGGTAACGGTTAATTTGCCGTTACCCTTATTTTATATTTTAATCGAGCATTATATATGAAAAAACGAGAAAAAGTGAGTAAATGAGAGATCATCACTATATTTATAAAATTATTGTTGACTATTAAACTCTCTTGTGTTATTATATTCAAGCAAAAGAAAAAGGGCCGTTTAGGTCAAATGTTTTAGGAGGATTTGATTATGTCAACATTTTTACCAAAAGCTGACGAAATCACTCGTAACTGGTATGTTATTGACGCTGCCGGCAAGCCTCTCGGACGTGTAGCAAGTGAAGCTGCAGTTCTTCTCAGAGGTAAGCACAAGCCAATCTTCACACCAAACGTAGATTGCGGTGACTTCGTAATTATTATCAACACAGACAAAGCAGTTCTTACAGGTGACAAGCTTAACAAGAAGCTTTATCAGCATCACACAGGTTATATCGGTAACCTTAAGGAAGTTAAGTACGGCACACTTATGGCTGAAAAGAGTGATTTTGCTATGCAGCTTGCTGTTAAGGGTATGATTCCTGACACAACACTCGGCAGAAAGCAACTCACAAGATGCCATATCTACAAGGGCGCAGACCATAAGCACGAGGCTCAGAAGCCTGTAGCTTATGAATTATAATAGGAGGTATCTGAGTTATGTATGAAACTAATCCATATTTCTACGGAACAGGTAGAAGAAAAGAATCAGTAGCACGTGTACGCTTATACGCAGGTACCGGCAAAATCACAATCAACGACAGAGATATTGACGATTACTTTGGTCTTGAAACACTTAAGCTTATCGTTCGTCAGCCACTCACTCTTACAGAAACAGGCGAAAAGCTTGACGTTGTATGCAGAGTAAACGGCGGCGGTGTAACAGGTCAGGCAGGCGCAATCCGTCACGGTATTGCAAGAGCTCTTCTTCAGTATGACGAGTCACTTCGTCCTGCTCTTAAGAAGGCAGGCTTCCTCACTCGTGACCCAAGAATGAAGGAAAGAAAGAAACCTGGTCTCAAAAAAGCACGTCGTGCACCACAGTTCTCAAAGAGATAATTATTTATCTTTTCAACAGCGTTTCCGTTTTGGAAGCGCTGTTTTTTCTTTGCACGATGAGCTTTTTTCTAAATTGAGGCTTCCGAAAAGCGTCAGCTTTTTGGAAAAAGGAGGAGCAACGAAATGAGTGATAAACAACTTTTGCTATAAGATTAAACAAAAGTTGTTTTGAACGGTATGAAGTTTGCGACGACGCCGTGCATCTCGCAGGGCGGTGCCCTAAAAATCATTCACATTATAAATAATGCTCTGATTTTTAGACCGCTACTAAGCTCTTGTTGCTCCCTTTGTCTGCCGCAGGCAGCGGTCACAAACGAGCCAGTTCTCAAAGAGATAATTTATTTATCTTTTCAACAGCGTTTCCGTTTTGGAAGCGCTGTTTTTTCTTTGCACGATGAGCTTTTTTCTAAATTGAGGCTTCCGAAATGCTCCTGTTATCAGGGGCGTTTTTTGCAATTATATCTCTATTATGGTATGATTGTGACGGAAAACATAATAAGCGACGAATTTAAAAAAATTGAAAAATTATATGAAAAGTGCTAAATTTCAATCTTGATTTTTGTGTAGCCATAGGTTTAACCTTATAGTGAATATAGGGCAAAATCTTCTTGAATTCCTACTAAAAAGGTAGTATAATGTCTACTGAAATATGTATTTGTTAAAAATCGGGTGGTTATAATGAAAATTAAAGATATAATAAATAATAAAAAGGTTACTGTTTCGTTTGAGGTTTTTCCTCCGAAGCAGTGGGATAAAATTGCAAATACCAAAAAAGTTGTAGACGAAATGGTAAAGGATAAGCCGTCGTTTATGAGCGTTACCTACGGTGCGGCAGGAACTACAAGCGGCTTTACAACAGAGATTGCAAATGCGATTAAAGAGGGCGGAGTTGAGCCGCTTTCTCACCTTACTTGCCTTACTTCTACCAAGGAAAAAATCGACAGCGTTTTGGATGAGTTGGAGGCAAACGGTATTGAAAACGTGCTTGCTTTAAGAGGCGATATTCCTAAGGATTTTGAAATGGGCGAAAATCAATATTTTCACCACGCTTTTGAGCTTGTAAACGAAATTAAGGCTAGGGGAAAGTTTTGCGTAGGTGCGGCGTGCTATCCGGAAACTCACCCTGAGTCTAAAAACAGGGTTGAGGATATCGCAAGGCTTAAGGAAAAGGTTGACTGCGGTGTTGATTTTATCACAACTCAAATGTTTTTTGATAATGATAAATTTTATAATTTCCGTGAAATGTGCGCTATAAAAGAGATTAACGTGCCGATTATAGCAGGAATTATGCCGATTACAAACGCTAATCAAATTAAGAGAAGTTTGGAGCTTTCAAATGCATCTCTTCCCGCTAAGTTTAATAAGATTATGGAGCGCTTCGGCGAAAATCCTGACGCTATGAAGCAGGCAGGTATTGTTTACGCAACGGAGCAAATAATAGACTTGATGGCAAACGGGGTTAATAATATTCATATTTATACTATGAATAAGCCTGACGTTGCACATCAAATTATGGAAGGACTTTCGGCGATTATAAATGAATAGGACAGAAATACTCCACTATTTGCGTACCAATTCAAAGGTAGACGATAAAAGGCTTTTTGACCTTATTGATGATTGCTGCAACGAGGTTAACAAATGCGTAAGGCCTAAAACCATTCATCGTATTTTTGATTGCAAGGTAAATAATGACGAGGTTATTGTTGAAAATCAGGTTTTTAAAAGCAAGCGCCTTGCGGATAATATGAAGGGCTGTAAAAGAGTTTGCATTTTTGGTGCGACTCTCGGCACTGAATGTGACAGGCTTTTGAGAACGTATGCTTCAACCGATATAACGAGAGCAACGGTGCTTCAAGCCTGCCTTGCATCTAAGATTGAAGAGGTTTGCGACGGGATTGAGGATGAATTAAAGGCGCAGGGAATGACTCTTCGCAGTCGATATTCTCCGGGCTATTTTGACCTTGATATAACGGAAAATAAAAAATTATTTGAATTAATGGATATAACAAAGCGTATCGGGCTTACGATTACGGGCACCTGCCAAATGGTTCCGTCAAAGTCCGTTACGGCATTTATAGGTATTGAAAATGATTAGATTTTTTGACGGCGGTATGGGCAGTATGCTCAATCTTGCGGCAGGCGAACTGCCTGAAAAGCTTAATATCAGCGAGCCTGAAAGAGTTTTTGCTGTTCATAAGGGATATGCAGATGCAGGCGCTCAATTTATTACGGCTAACACCTTTGGCGCTAACTCGCTTAAATATGATAATGTAGATGAGCTTGTAAAGGCAGGCGTTGCGCTTGCTAAAAAAGCAGGCAAATATGTTGCGCTCGATATCGGTCCAACCGGTAAGCTTTTGAAGCCTATGGGCGATCTTGAATTTGAAAGAGCAGTTGAGCTTTTTGCAGAGGTTGTAAGAGCAGGCAAGGACGGCTCCGACGTTGCAATTATTGAAACTATGAGCGATATGTATGAGCTTAAGGCGGCTGTAATCGCTGTTAAGGAAAATTCGGATTTGCCGATTATCACTTCGATGATTTTTGACGAATCGGGCAGGCTTCTTACAGGCGGCGACGTTAAAAGTGCCGTTGCTATGCTTGAGGGACTTAGGGTTGACGCTATCGGCTTTAACTGCGGCTTAGGTCCTAAGCAAATGATTCCTCTTGTTAAGGAGCTTAGAGAGTGTACCTCACTTCCTATTCTCGTTATGCCAAATGCAGGGCTTCCCGAATCTGTTGACGGCAAGACTGTTTATAACGTTTCGCCTGATGAATTTGCGCAGGATATGAGAGAGATTGCTAAGCTCGGCGTGTCGATTTTGGGCGGCTGCTGCGGTACAACTCCAAAGCATATTGCCAAAATGATTGAACTTTGCAAGGATATTCCCGATAACGTTCCCGAAAAGAAAAACGATACGGTTGTTTGCTCTTATTCAAGCGCCGTTACTATCGGTGAAAAGCCTGTGGTTATCGGCGAAAGAATTAACCCAACGGGTAAAAAGCTTTTTAAGGAAGCACTTAGAAATAATAATATCGATTATATAATTAAAGAGGGTATGGCTCAGCAGGAAAAGGGCGCTCATATCCTTGATGTAAATGTCGGCTTGCCTGAAATTGACGAGGTGCAGATGCTTCAGGACGCTGTGTTTAATCTTCAAAGCGTTCTCTCTCTTCCGCTTCAGCTTGATTCAAGCAACACTCAGGCTCTTGAAAAGGCAATGCGTATGTATAACGGCAAGGCGATGATTAACTCTGTAAACGGCAAGCAGTCGTCAATGAGTGAGGTTTTCCCGCTTGTTCAAAAATACGGCGGCGTTGTTGTTTGCCTTTGCCTTGATGAAAGCGGTATTCCTGAAACGGCGCAGGGCAGAATTGATATCGCAAAGAAAATCATCAAAACAGCCGAAAGCTATGGTATAGATAAAAAAGACCTTGTAGTTGATGCACTTGTAATGACAATTTCAACTAACAAGGATAATGCGAAAGAAACGCTTAAAGCTGTTGATTATATCCGTCACGAGCTTGGTGTCGGCACGGTTTTAGGTGTGTCTAATATCAGCTTCGGTTTGCCGAAAAGAGAGGCGATTAATACCGCTTTCTTTACCCTTGCTCTTAAGGCAGGCTTGTCGGCAGGTATAATAAATCCATTGAGCGAAAGCATGATGAATGCCTATTATTCGTATAATGCTCTTGAGGGATTTGACGATAACTGCACACAGTATATCGAATCTGTTACCGCTTCTGCCAATACTGCGACGGCAACAGGTGTGACCGATTTAAAAATGGCTATCATCAAGGGTATGAAAGAGGATGCAGGCGCTTGCGCTAAGGAGCTGTTAAAAGATACGCCGGCGCTTGACGTTATTAATGATTATATTATTCCTGCGCTTGACGTTGTCGGCGACGGATTTGAAAAAAATAAGGTGTTCCTCCCTCAGCTTCTTATGAGTGCTGATTCCGCAAAGGCAGCATTTGACGTTATCAAAGAGCATTTGATTTTGGCAGGAGAACAGAAAAAAAGCGAGCATAAGGTTGTAATCGCAACCGTTGAGGGCGATATCCACGATATCGGCAAAAATATTGTTAAGGTTCTTATGTCAAATTACGGATTTGATATTATCGATTTGGGCAAGGATGTTAAGTGCGAAAGAGTGCTTGAAGAGGTGCAAAAGCAGGGTGTTAAGCTTGTCGGTCTTTCAGCCTTGATGACTACAACCGTGCCTAATATGGAAAAAACGATTAAGCTTATCCACGATAATACGGACGCTAAAGTGTTTGTCGGCGGTGCTGTTCTTACAAAATCGTATGCCAAAATGATTAATGCCGATTGGTACGCTAAGGACGCAATGGAAAGTGTAAGAATAGCTAAGGAATTTTTCGGAGGTGAGGAGTAATGATGGTTTCCACCAAGGGCAGATATGCTCTCAGAATTATGGCTGACCTTGCCGAAAATCAAGAGGGCGGTCCCGTATCGCTTAAGGATATTGCCGAACGTGAAAATATCAGTATAAAATATCTTGAAATCATTGTTTCATCTCTTAATAAAAACGGACTTTTAAAGAGCGTTCGTGGCAAAAACGGCGGCTATATGCTCAACCGTGAGCCAAAGGAATATACAATTGCTTCAATTCTCAATGCGGCAGAGGGTAGCCTTGCTCCCGTTGCGTGCGTTAGTGACGGCGACTGCGAAAATGCACCAAGCTGTAAAACTTACGTTCTTTGGAAGGAACTTGATGACGTGATTGAGGATTTCTTATCGTCTAAAACCTTGGCAGATATATTATAATACCGTTGTGTAACCTGTTGTAAAAATTAAAATATCTATAATTAAGAACAAAGTTGAATTATATAACATTATCAAACGGGCAATTAATAATCGCCCCTACGGCGTCGAAAGAAACTGCGTGTTTGAATAAATTTTTGCAAAATTTATAATAGACACTCCGTTCCTTTCTCCTCACAAAATCCGCCGTACAGCAGTGCGTCGGATTTTGGAATACCGTAGGGGCGACCATTGGTCGCCTATTGAATTGTAATTGAATAAACTAAAGGACAACGGAGTATGAATTTCCGTTGTCCTTATTTTTTATCTGTTCTGCCGAGAATATAATCTATGCTTGTATTGTAAAAATCTGCAAGCTTAATCAGAATTTCTGGTGGAATTGTCCTTTCGCCGCTTTCATAATATGCATATGTTCGTTGCGGCAAATTTAATTTTTCGCCGATTTGAGATTGGGTTAAATCACTGTCTTCTCTCAAATCTTTTATGCGTTGATACTTCATTTTAATCACCATATTTATTATATGGCAGAACAATATGTTCTATTGACTGATAGAACATATTGTTCTATAATAAAACTGAAACAGCTTTATTTTTTTAAATACGATACATAGATATGGTGATATAATCGAAAGCTTTACATAAAACAAAAACAACGGAATGTTAAAATTTCCGTTGTCCTTATTTTGTGCTGTCTTTAAGTCCTAATAAATAATCAGACGAAACGTTGAAAAATTTGCAAAATGAAATTATATCGTCAATGCTCGGCTCATAAGTGCCGTTTTCTATATACGAAATTTTGCGTTGAGTCATATTGACCTCTTTGCCAAGCTTGGTTTGATTTAGGTCCATATCTTCTCTTAAATCACGAATCCTTTTGCCGAATTCCTGTTTCATAAATATCACCGTCGATATTCTATCATAGATACAAACTGTCTATTGACAAATAGATAGAAAATGTCTAATATTGTAAATGAATACATTATAGGATGTGCTTTATGTGAAAGATAATGAACTTAAAATTAAAATTGACGGCATTGAAATAAAAATTAATGATGAATATGTATTGATAAACGGCACAATTAAGATTATGCTCAGCCAAATAAACGCAGTGATTATAAACGAGCCGGATTGGCTTGGCGTTGGGCGGCTTGAATTAAAACTGAAAAATTCGGAGCTTGGATTTAATTACGTGTTTTATTGTAAGAATAAGCAGGAATTTGAGGATATGCTAAAGCTAAAGGAAAGGATAGAAAACAGATAGGTAATGTTACCTCTGCGCAACATACAAAAAGAATTTAAAAAGACAAATATTCCTGATTATTGACGATAAATTTGAAGTGGACAAAGGAAACTGTCGAATACGGTAGGCGGTTAGCCCTCTTATTCCAAGAGGGTTGTTATCCCTCTTGAGATTTAATCAAAAGGGGGAGATATTATGGAATATGCAACAATAATTACCTTGGTACTTATTATTACACTGATTCTTATAATAAAAAAATAACCGCCCTGTGTCCTGGAAAAACAAGGGTGGTTATTTAATCACTATTCCGGGCTAACCGTCTATCCGATAAGCCCTTTGTCTATAATTATACTATCACAAAAAATATACTTTGTCAACACGCATCAATAATGCGTGTTTTTTTATACTTATTTATTAATCAGGGTAGCCGTTAGGGTTTTGGCTTTGCCATCTCCAGCTATCCTCGCACATTTCGTCAAGTCCTCTTTCAGCTTTCCAGCCAAGTTCTTTGAGTGCTTTGCTTGGGTCTGAATAGCATGTAGCAATATCGCCGTCACGACGAGGTCCGATAACGTAAGGGATTTCTTTGCCTGAAGCCTTTTCAAATGATTTAACAACGTCAAGAACAGAGTAGCCGATGCCTGTGCCGAGGTTGTAGATAAAGAGTCCGTCCTCACCCTCAACCTTTTCGACAGCCTTGATATGACCGAGTGCAAGGTCAACAACGTGAATATAGTCACGAACACCTGTTCCGTCAGGAGTATCGTAATCATCGCCAAATACATTAAGGTGGTCAAGCTTACCGATAGCAACCTGAGTGATATAAGGCATAAGGTTGTTAGGAATACCGTTAGGGTCTTCGCCTATTGTGCCGCTCTTGTGAGCACCGATAGGGTTGAAATAACGGAGAAGACAGATTGACCAGCTATTGTCTGAAACATAAAGGTCTTTAAGTATACATTCAATCATAAACTTAGTTCTGCCGTAAGGGTTGGTAACTCCGCCAACCTCCATATCCTCGGTAAGAGGGGATACGTTGTTCATACCGTAAACCGTAGCCGATGATGAAAATACAATCTTCTTGCAATCGTGCTTTCTCATAACGTCAAGCAAAACAAGTGTGCCTGTTACGTTATTATCAAAATATTCAAGCGGCTTATGAACGCTTTCGCCTACTGCCTTTAAGCCTGCAAAGTGAATAACAGATGTAATATTTTCCTTTTCAAAAACATTGCTTAAGCCCTCGGCATCTCTTATATCACATTCATAAAAGCTGAAATCCTTTCCGACTAAAGCTTTGATTCTGTCATAAGAGCTTTTCTTGCAGTTGTAAAGATTATCTACTACTACAACATCCTGACCCGCATTCATAAGTTCAACGCAGGTGTGAGAACCGATATAACCGAGACCGCCTGTAACTAATACTGACATAATGCTACCTCCGTAGTTTTATATAAAAAATATTTTTGTTTATTAATATGCTTTGCCCCAATAGAGCATTTTTTTTGCAGGCTTGCCGCAGCAAACACAAACGTCTGAAATTTCTTCTTGGTCAAACGGAATACAACGAGAGCCGACACCTGTAATTTCCTTTACTTTGTCTTCACATTCCTCACTGCCGCACCACATAGCCTTAACAAATCCGTCGCCGTTTTCCTCAAGCGCCTTTATGATTTCGTCTGTAGATTTGCATTTATATGTTCTTCTCTCTCTGTTTTCAAGAGCGTTTTTGTAAAGTCCGTCACGAACTTCTTGAAGCTTTTGAGGAATAACTGTTGAAATGTCATCAAGAGAAACTACTGTTTTCTCTCTGTTGTGCCTTGTAACTACAACACATTGATTATTTTCAATATCTCTCGGTCCGATTTCAACTCTTACGGGAACACCCTTCATTTCATATTCCGCAAACTTCCAGCCCGGTGAATTTTCGCTGTCGTCAATCTTAGCTCTGCAAACCTTTTTGAGTTCGTCGCAAAGAGCATTAGCCCTGTCAAGTACGCCTTCCTTGTGCTGAGCGATAGGAACAACGATAACCTGAATAGGTGCAACGGCAGGCGGTAAAACAAGACCGTTGTCGTCACCGTGAGTCATAATGATTGCGCCTATTAATCTTGTAGTCATACCCCAAGATGTCTGATGAGGGTATGCAAGCTTGTTTTCTTTATTTGAAAATTGAATGTCGAATGCCTTGGCAAAACCGTCGCCGAAATAGTGGCTTGTGCCTGCCTGAAGTGCCTTGCCGTCGTGCATAAGCGCTTCAATACAATATGTACGCTCGGCACCTGCAAATTTGTCGCTGTCGGTTTTCATACCCTGAACAACAGGCATTGCAAGATCTTCTTGGCAGAATTTTGTATATACATTAAGCATTCTTTCTGTTTCTTCAATCGCTTCTTCTGCCGTTTCGTGAAGAGTGTGACCTTCCTGCCATAAAAATTCTCTTGAACGAAGGAAAGGTCTTGTTGTTTTTTCCCATCTTACAACCGATACCCACTGATTGTAAAGCTTAGGTAAATCTCTGTAAGAATGAACAACATCTCTGAAATGTTCGCAGAAAAGAGTTTCCGACGTAGGTCTTACGCAAAGCCTTTCTTCAAGCTTTTCGTTTCCGCCGTATGTTACCCATGCACATTCAGGTGCAAAGCCCTCAACATGGTCTGCCTCTTTTTGAAGCAAACTTTCAGGGATAAACATTGGCATATTAACATTCTCGTGACCAAGCTCCTTGAACATACCGTCAAGAATTCTTTGAATATTTTCCCAAATTGCGTAGCCGTAAGGTCTTATTACCATACAGCCTTTTACGCTTGTGTAAGAAACGAGCTCTGCTTTTTTGCACACGTCAGTGTACCATTTCGCAAAATCCTCGTCCATAGATGTGATGGAATCAACCATCTTTTTTTGGTCGTTTGCCATATTTGTGACTCCTTGTCATATGATAATGATAGTTTAGATAATAGTTTTAAATTACGTTTAATTCTTATTATATAATAACAGGGACAAGATGTAAACACTATTTTTGAACAAAAATTTTAAACAGAATTCGTTTTTTTGTGACATATTGCCATTTCTTTTGCTTGTTCTTGATTTGTTCATAATTGGTTGATATATTAGAGCTGTAGGCAAAATATGCTTATAGCGGTTATCTATGGTAAATATGATATGTGTTTGTTGTCTTTTTGCACAAATATAATTTGATTGTTTTGTGTAATTTGTCCAACACTACAAATAGTAATGAAATGTGTTACAATATGTATATTTTGGATGAAAAAGACTTGAATTCGCATTTTTATTGTAGTATAATCACGACAGTACAAACAAGGGGGTGACTGCAACGTTTGATACTATTTTAATGAAGGTGGATCTTCAAAAAGAACTTACCGACCAGCTCGAACTGAAAGAAGTTTTCAGCTTTAAGATTGGTAATTTTAAGCTCGGCTTCGATGAGGCAACAGTGGTAAGCTGGATAATTATTGCGGTAATGACAGTTCTTGCGATTATCTTAACCCGAAATCTCAAAGTAACAGGAGAAATTTCAAAGCGTCAGGCATTGCTCGAGCTTGCTTATGAAAAAGCGCAAGACTTTTTCAAGGGCATAATGGGAGAAAAGGTAGAACAGTTTATTCCTTGGCTTATGAGTGTGGCACTTTTCATCGGCGTTTCAAACATTATAGGTTTGTTTGGATTAAAACCGCCGACAAAAAGTATGCAGGTAACTGCGTGTCTTGCTATAATAAGTATAGTGCTTGTAGAATTTACTGCGTTTAAAAACAAAGGATTTGCAGGACGTCTGAAGGAATTTACTAAACCAATTTGGATAATTACTCCTATCAATTTAATGGAAGTTATTACCAAACCGCTTTCGCTTTGTATGCGTCTTTTCGGTAATGTAATCGGTTCGTTCATTATTATGGAACTTATTAAGGCTTGCGTTCCGATATTCTTACCTACAGTATTCAGTCTTTATTTTGATATATTCGACGGTTTACTTCAAGCATACATTTTCGTGTTCTTAACAGGCCTTTATTTACAGGAAGCTGTTGAGGAGTCGGAAGAGACAACCGGCAAACAGAAGAAAAAAATAAAAAAAGCAAGTAAAAAGAACAAAAAGCAGGCTAAAGCCGCTTAAATATATTTTTAATTATTAAGGAGATTAATATTATGACAGGTTCAGTTATTGCTATCGGTGCAGGTATTGCTCTTATTTGTGCACTCGGTGCAGGTATCGGTATCGGTATCGCTACAGGTAAAGCCGTTGAGGCTATCGCTCGTCAGCCGGAAATGGCCGGCCAGATTCGTACAACTCTTATCCTTGGTGCTGCTCTTTCTGAAGCAACAGCTATTTACGGACTTGTAGCTTGTATTATGATTATTTTCTTGGTTAAATAAAACAGTTTTTAATCAAAACAGTTTGATGAGAAAGGACCATAATTAATGTTAAAATTTGACATAAATATTCTTTGGACCTTGATAAACCTTATTATCTTTTTTGTGCTTATGAAACTGTTTTTATTTAAACCAATTAAGAAAACACTTGATAAGCGTAAGGAATTGATTGAAGGTCAGTTCAAGGCTGCCGAAGATAAAGAGAAAAAAGCTGGGGAGTTACAGGCTGAATATCAGTCACAGCTCTCAGGCGTAGAAGATGAAAAGAAGGCTATAATCGCCGAGGCAAGAAATAACGCTAAAGGCGAGTATGACAAAATCGTTGCACGTGCAAACGACGATGCAGTTAAGATTAAGCAGGATGCTAAAAAGGCATCTGAGCTTGAAAGCGAAAAGGCACGTCTTGCAGTTAAGCAGGAAATTGCAGAGCTTGCTATGCAGGCAGCAACCAAGGTTGTTGAAAAGGAAGTTTCTCCAGAAACAAATAAAATGCTCTACGACCAATTTTTAAATGAAAGCAGTGATAAATAATGATTCAAAATATTGAAAAATATCTTGACGCACTGTTTTCTGCTCATGCAAGTGTGTCAAGCTTGGAAGAAGCTTTAAATACTGTTAAATCCAATGCTGAGCTCAAAGAAATTTTTAACGACCCTAACGTTACTCTTGAGGAAAAGAAAAACGTTTGTAAGGAGCTTTTTGCCCCGTCAGTTAATGATTTTGTGGCAGAGCTTGCAGCAAGCGGAAAGATTGACAGCTTAGGCGAAATTGTTGAGGCTTATATCTCACAACTCAACAAGCAAAACAATGTTGCAGAGGCAACAATTACCTGCGTAACAGAGCCTGATGACGAACAGTTAAAGGGCATTAAGGAATTTGTTTGCAAGCAGGAAAATGCAAATGATGCCGTAACCAAGGTTGTTAAGGATGATTCACTTATCGGCGGCTTTATCGTAACGCTCGGCGACAAGCAGTTTGACTTTTCAATTAAGAAAAAGCTTGACGGTATTAAGCAAAAGGTTATGAATTCTGCAAGAAACGGCGCTGTAACAAGCGAAAATGTTCTTGCGGTTTTGAAAAAGGATATTAATGATTTTGAACTTAGAACTAACAGCGAGGAAATCGGTACTGTTATTCGTGTAGGCGACGGAATTGCTACTATCCACGGTCTTGACCATGCAATGTACGGCGAAATCGTTGTATTTGAAAACGGCGTTAAGGGCATGGTTCAGGATATTAAAAGACATCAAATCGGTGTAATTCTTTTTGACTCCGATACAGGTGTTGAACAGGGTACAAAGGTCAAAAGAACACATAAAAAAGCAGGTGTGCCTGTAGGCGATGGCTTTATCGGCAGAATTGTTAATTCACTCGGTGAGCCTATCGACGGTAAGGGTGAAATTAAGGCTGACGGATATCGTCCTGTTGAGCAGCCGGCACCGTCAATTGTTGATCGTCAGAGTGTTGATACTCCACTTGCAACAGGTATTCTTTCAATTGACTCAATGTTCCCAATCGGTAGAGGTCAGCGTGAACTTATCATCGGTGATAGGCAGACAGGTAAGACTTCTATTGCACTTGATACAATTCTTAACCAAAAGGGTAAGGATGTAATTTGTATCTATAACGCAATCGGTCAAAAGGCGTCAAGCGTTGCCAAGCTTGTAAATACACTTGAAAAAGCAGGTGCAATGGATTATACAATCGTTGTTTGCTCAACAGCAAGCGAGCCTGCTTCACTTCAGTATATTTCACCGTATGCCGCAACAGCAATTGCCGAATACTTTATGTATCAGGGCAAGGATTGCCTTATTGTATATGATGATTTAAGTAAGCATGCAGTAGCTTACCGTGCTCTTTCACTTCTTCTTGAAAGAAGTCCGGGCCGTGAAGCTTATCCCGGCGACGTTTTCTATCTTCATTCAAGACTTCTTGAGCGTTCAAGCCGTCTTACAGATGAACTCGGCGGTGGCTCAATTACTGCGCTTCCTATTATTGAAACACAGGCAGGCGACGTTTCTGCTTATATTCCTACAAACGTTATTTCTATCACAGACGGTCAGATTTTCCTTGAAAGTGACTTGTTCTTCAGCGGTATGCGTCCAGCTGTAAACGTCGGTCTTTCTGTATCACGTGTAGGTGGTGCGGCTCAAACAAAGGCTATGAAGAAGGCAGCAGGCTCACTTAGAATTGACTTGGCGCAGTTTAGAGAAATGGAAGTATTTACCCAGTTCTCATCTGACCTTGATGAAGAAACAAAAGCAGGTCTTACCTACGGTAAGGGACTTATGGAACTTCTTAAGCAGCCGCTCGGTCATCCGCTTTCGCTTGCTGATATGGTATTTACTCTTGTTGGTGCAACAGGCAGAAAGTTTGTTGATATCCCGACGGAGGATACTAAGAAATTCCAGAATAAAATGCTTGCTTATATGAATGAAAACTACTCTCAGCTTGTCAATACAATTGAGCAGGAAAAAGTGCTCGAGGATGGCACCAGAGAGCAGATTTTAGAGGCAATTGACGAATTTAAAAAGATTTATCAAGAGGGTTAATGATGGCTAATGCTCGTGAAATTCAAGCCAGAATGAAGTCTATTAAGGACACTATGAAAATCACAAACGCAATGTATATGATTTCGTCCTCAAAGCTTCAAAAGGCGAGAAGAGACCTTAAAAATACCGAGCCTTATTTCTATACTATTCAGGATTGCCTTTCAAAAATCCTTGAGCTTTCTCCCGACGCAGGTAACGTTTACTTTGACGAAAGAGAGGACGTACCAAAGCAGGAGAGAAAGCAGGGTTATATCGTTGTTACAGCCGATAAGGGTATGGCAGGTGCGTATAACCACAATGTAATCAAAATAGCAGAAAAAGAGGCTCTTTCCGATAATAAAAATATGCTTTTTGTTGTCGGTCAGGTTGGTCGTAAATATTTTGAAAAAAAGAATATTCCTATCGATATTGACTTCAAATATACAGCTCAAAATCCTAATGTTAACAGAGCAAGAGTTATCAGCGAACAGATAGTTGAGCTTTTTAGGGAAAAGAAGCTTGATGAGGTTTATATCGTTTACACAAGAATGGTTAATTCTGTTACCTTTGATGCTGAAATCAAACAGCTTTTGCCTTTAAAGAAGGTTAAGTTTGAAAGAACAGAAGAGCATAACAAATATAAAACATGTACGTTCGAACCGAGTATGAATGCTGTGTTTGACCATATTATACCAAACTATATTTCAGGTTTCGTATATGGTGCTCTTGTTGAATCGTATTGTTCTGAGCATAATGCACGTATGATGGCTATGCAAACGGCTACTGATGCTGCAAAGGATATGCTCAAAGGTCTCGGTATAGAATATAACCGTGCAAGGCAGGCAGCTATTACTCAGGAAATTACTGAGGTTATCGCCGGTGCCAAGGCACAAAAAATGAAAGAAGATTAGGAGGTGTCCTTGTATGAAAAACGGTAAAATTGTTCAGGTTATGGGACCTGTAATCGACGTTGAGTTTGAAGATGAATTGCCTAAGATTAAGGACGCTCTTGAAGTAGAATTAGACGGCAAGAAGCTTGTTATGGAAGTTAGTCAGCATATCGGCGGAAACTGTGTTCGCTGCATTATGCTTGCCGCATCTGAAGGTCTTTGCAAGGATATGGAAGTTATCAATACAGGCGACGCCATTAAAGTCCCTGTAGGTGACAAAACTTTGGGCAGACTTTTCAATGTTGTAGGTGAAACGATTGACGGACTTGACAGTCTTGACAAAGAAGAACATTGGGCTATCCACCGTAAACCGCCTACATTTGAAGAGCAAAGCGCAAACGTTGAAATCCTTGAAACAGGTATTAAGGTTATTGACCTTTTAACACCTTATCCAAAGGGCGGTAAAATCGGTTTGTTCGGCGGTGCCGGTGTAGGTAAAACCGTACTTATTCAAGAGCTTATTACTAACGTTGCCACTCAACACGGCGGCTATTCAATATTCACCGGTGTCGGTGAAAGAAGCCGTGAGGGTAACGATTTATGGAAAGAAATGGGCGAAAGCGGCGTACTTGAAAAAACTGCGCTTGTATTCGGTCAGATGAACGAACCGCCCGGAGCACGTATGCGTGTTGCCGAAACAGGACTTACAATGGCAGAATATTTCAGAGATGTAGAGCATCAAGATGTGCTTCTTTTCATTGATAATATTTTCCGTTTCGTTCAGGCAGGTTCTGAGGTATCTTCTCTTTTGGGAAGAATGCCGTCAGCCGTTGGTTATCAGCCAACTCTTGCTACAGATGTCGGCGAACTTCAGGAACGTATCGCTTCAACAAAGAACGGTTCTATCACATCGGTTCAGGCTGTATATGTACCTGCCGATGACCTTACCGACCCTGCTCCTGCAACAACATTTGCTCACCTTGATGCAACAACCGTTCTTTCAAGAAAAATTGTTGAAAAAGGTATTTATCCTGCAGTTGATCCGCTTGAATCAAACTCACGTATTCTTGAGCCGGATGTTGTAGGTGAGGAACATTATCAGGTTGCACGTAAGGTTCAGGAGTATTTGCAAAAGTATAAAGAACTTCAGGATATTATCGCAATTCTCGGTATGGAAGAACTTTCCGATGAAGATAAAACTACTGTTTACCGTGCAAGAAAGATTGAAAAATTCTTGTCTCAGCCTTTCCACGTTGCTGAAGCATTCACTGGTCAGCCGGGTAAATATGTAGCCGTTAAGGATGCAGTTAAAGGCTTTAAGGCAATTATCGACGGTGAGGTTGATGATGTACCTGAGCAGGCATTCTTTAATACAGGTACTATTGAAGATGTTTTGGAAAATGCAAAAAAGCTTGAAAAATAAGGTGATTATATGAATACTTTTCAACTTAAAATAATTGCATCTAATAAAGTGTTTTTTGACGGTCAGGCTCAAAGCTTGATTATTCCAAGGCTTGACGGCGGCAGCGAGGCTTATCTTGCTATGCATGAAAACTGCGTTGTTCCTATTGAATTCGGTGAAATGAAAATTGTTGACGCAAATGGTAAAACGATTAACGCATTTGTCGGCAGCGGATTTCTTGAATTTCTTGATAATGAGGCAATGCTTGTTTGTATTTCGGCAGAGCTTCCTGAGGAAATCAACGAGCGACGTGCAAAAGAGGCTCAGCTTAGAGCCGAGGAGGAACTTCGTCAAAAGCATTCTCTTCTTGAATATTATCACTCTCAGGCTAATCTTTCCCGTGCTATGGAAAGACTCAAAGTCAAGAGCAGATATACTAGGTAATATACTTTGACAAAGCGGTTTGAACATTACGTTCAAACCGCTTTTAGACTGTCGATAAAGTGGCTAAACCGTGCCGTGCTTTAAAACGAAATTCCATTCGGGGTCCCCCGACAAATTGAAAATTTGGTGGGAAAAGGATAAAGGAACGAAGTGTTTAAATGAATTTCTTTGAAATTCATTTAAACACGGAATTTCTTTCGACGTATTGTAGGGCAGGGGCTTGCTCCTGCCGAAAGTATTTTAATAAATTACAATTTGAAAAATGGCTTGAACATTGAGTTCAAGCCATTTTTGGCACTTTTCGTCTTTTGCTCGGGGGCAGTACCAACGTACAGCACCCGCTCGCAAAATACGAAATTTATCTCACTTTCTCGAAGTCTTACAGCGTGTAGAAATTTGTAATTGGACTTTTTCTACACGCTGAAACCGCTTTTTTATATGTTGAAAAGAATTATTTAATATTGTATAATAATATTATCTATGATTAAGGGGTATATAAATTATGCAATATAATTTAAAAACTGGCAATTTTTGTGATTTTTCAAAATTTAGGGAAAATATTCTTGTCCCTCGTTCTTATTTTATTCCGTTTTCGAGTCTTGAAGAACTTTCAAAAACAGATATAAGAAATGAACGTTATTCATCATCTCTTGTTGATTGCCTTTCCGGCGAATGGGATTTTATTTATTTTAAAAATTGTAAGCAAACAGACAATTATTTTGATACAGATAAAATCAAGTTTGATAAGGTGAACGTGCCGTCTATGTGGCAGTATACCGGCTATGAAAAGCCTTATTATGTTAATACACGCTATCAGTTTAAACCTAATCCGCCGCAAATTCCAACTGATTGTCCTGTCGGAATTTACAGAAGATTTATCGATATTGACGACCTTGATTTGAATTATACTATTGCTTTTCTCGGTGTTGCAGGCTCACTTGAGCTTTTTATAAACGGCAAATATGTCGGTTTCAGCGAGGGAAGCCATAATACTGCTGAATTTGAACTCAACGATTTTCTCGTTAAGGGCAAGAATGAAATTGTTGTTCAAAACCATAAATGGACAAACGGCACTTATCTCGAAGCGCAGGATATGTTTCGTTCAAACGGTATTTTCCGTGATGTGCTTTTGTATAAAACGGGAAAAAATTCTATTTATGATTTTGAAGCGAAAATTTCGTTTAACGGCAAATATTCTCTTGATTTTATTCCGTCACTAAAGCTCAGCGACGAATGTACTTTGACTGTTTCGCTTTATGACGATGAGAAACTTATAACTTCTAAATCTGTTAATGTATCACCGAGCGATATTCAAAAGATTAGCTTTGAAAATCTTGATGTTCATCCTTGGTCTGCTGAATGTCCTTATCTTTATGATATGATTGTCACTCTTTCAAATGGTGAGAAAATTATTGAAGCAATTAGGAAAAATATCGGTTTTAAACATATTGAAATTAAGGGCAATACTTTTTATTTTAATAATCAGCCAATTAAGCTTTTGGGTGTTAATCATCACGATTCTATGCCAAAAACAGGCTATACTATGACGATAGAAGAAATGGAAACGGATATAAGCCTTGTTAAGCAGTATAATGCTAATTGTATTAGAACTTCGCATTATCCTCCGGATCCCGCTTTTCTTGATTTGTGTGACGAATACGGAATTTATGTAATAGATGAGGCGGATATTGAAACTCACGGTTGCGAAACCGAACTTCATAGGCCTGGCGCTTGTTCTCATAATAAAGATTGGCAGCCACGCTATTGGGACAGAGTTTTTAGAATGTTTTCCCGTGACAAAAACCATGCTTCAATTACTATGTGGTCGCTCGGCAACGAATCGCACGGCTATTTGAATCAGGATTATTGCTATAATGAACTTAAAAAACTTACACCTATTCCTATTCATTATGAGGGTGTGTGCCGTACTAAGCGCTTTGCCTATGACGTTATTTCACATATGTATGCTTGGCCGAGTATGTGTGAAAAAATTGCGGCAGGTAAGCTTCCTAAATATAAAAACAAGCCGTTTTTCCAATGCGAATATGCTCATGCAATGGGTGTCGGCGCAGGTGAACTTGAAAGATATATGAAGATATTCTATTCTTCAAATAATATGCTTGGCGGTTGTATTTGGGAATTTGCAGACCATGCGGCTTATCACGAAAACGAAAAGATTAAATATACCTACGGCGGTGACCACGGCGAGGAAAAGCATGACGGCAATTTTTGTATGGACGGCTTGTTTTTCCCTGACAGAACTCCGCATTCGGGCGCAAAGCAGATGAAAAACTGCTACCGTCCGGTCAGATGCGAAAGAATTACCGATAACAGATATGCGTTTTTCAACCATAAATATTTTGAAAATGCTAAATTTGTTGTAAAGTACAAATACTTTACAAATGGTGTTGAGTCGGTATCCGGTACATTCGATTTAGATATTGCTCCTCAGTCAAAGCAGATATATGAATTAAAGGATATCAATAATGATTCAAATCAGTTTAGAAACATTGTATTTGAGTATTTTGTTGATGATTTTCTTGTTGCAAGTGAGCAGGTAGTATTAAGTAAAGGTCAGCTTAATGAAAGTATTTGTAAAAATGGCAAAATCGGCTTAAATAAAAGTGAAAACAAGCTGTTCATTACATTTGAAAACGGCTCAATGATATATGATACAAAGGCAGGATTTATAGATTCTTACGTATATAAAAGCCACGAAATGATTAATTCATTCCCACTTGGGGATTTCAAGGGTTTTGTGCCTGCGTTTTACCGTGCGCCGCTTGACAATGACAGAAATATTCGCAAGTATTGGGACGCTTTAAACCTTGGCAACGCTTCGAATATCTGTAAAGGCAGCAGCTTTACACAAAAAGACGATTGTATCATCATAAAAACTAAAATAAAATCTGTTGCACCTCGTCTTTTGCCTGTTGCACAAACTGAAATTAAATATACAATCTATGCAAGCGGTGAAATAAAGGTCGATGTAAATGTTCTTTCCGGCGGAGCAATTAAGTTTTTGCCTCGTTTTGGTGTTATGCTTGAAATGCCAAAGGAATATGAAAATATTAAATATTTCGGCTTAGGTCCTGATGTTAATTTGCCCGATTATAAAGAGCATACATTCAACGGCATTTTTGAAACAACCGTTGATAATCTTAAAGAAGATTATATTAAGCCGCAGGAAAGTGCAACAAGATGTGATACTCGCTTTGCAGAAATTACCGATAGTGACGGCTTTGGCTTAAGATTTAATGCAATTAATAATCCTTTTATTTTCTCGGCAAGCCACTATACCTCTAATCAATGGGCTAAGGCAATGCATAGGGAGGAGTTGGTAGATATGCCGACAACATGCATTAATCTTGACGCTGCTGTTTTGGGCGCCGGCTCTAATGCTTGCGGTCCTCTTCCGAATAAGAATGATAGGGTAGGTTCTTTGAACGGCAAAAAGCTTTCCTTTACTATTCAGCCGATAGGTGATTAAATGTGTATAAAATAGGAAATGATATAGTTTTAATTTCAAGAATTGAAAAAAGCATAAAAAGTCCGTCTTTTTTAAATAAGGTTTTTACCGAAAATGAAAGGCTTTATTGTAAAAAAGTCGAAAATTTTGCAGGTCTGTTTGCCGCAAAGGAAGCTTATTTCAAAGCACTCGGAACAGGGATAAAACTACCGCTGAGTGATATTGAAATTTGCCATAATGATAACGGTAAACCGTATTTTAAAGGGATTGATAATTGCGATTTATCAATTTCTCATGACGGCGATTATGCAATTGCAACGGTAATAATGTGGTAAAGTGTAAAGTGTAATAACTTTACAATAAATGAAGGTGACAGTATGAGAATATTAACGGCAAAGCAAATAAAAGCAGTTGAAGAAAACGCATTTAAAACCGATTCGACCGAGGCGGGGCTTATGCTTAATGCAGGGACTGCCTGCTTTGAAAAAATACGCAAAATTTTTGGAGAAAGCCTTGCAAGCAGCCGTGTTGCAGTATTTTGCGGCAATGGCAAAAATGCAGGTGACGGCTTCGTAATTGCCGATTTGCTCAATAGTATCAATGTAAATGCCGATATTATTATCTGTGATAAAGAGCCAACCATTGACGAACCTAAAATGTATTTTGATAAGGCAATTGCAAACAGCGTAAAGGCTATTAACTTTACAAATATAGGCGAAAATTCGTATGATATTATTGTCGATTGTATCTTTGGTATAGGCTTTCACGGTCAGCCGAGAGCGCCGTTTTCTGAAATATTTGATTATATTAATGATTCAAGCGCTAATGTCGTGAGCATTGATACCCCAAGCGGAACTAATTCAACCGACGGCTCTGTTGTTAATGCCGTTAAGGCTGATTATACAATTGCAATTTCAACTTTAAAATTCGCTCACGTTTTGCCTGCGTCAAATTCCTATTGCGGCAAAATTTATACTGTTAATATAGGAATTGACGAAAGCCATTATAAAAATAATTATGCCCAAACAATTACAAAAAAAGATATAAAAAAGAATTTTAATAAACGTGATTTTAATTCCAATAAAGGCTCATTCGGTCATCAGCTAAATATTTGCGGCTCATATCTTATGCCGGGAGCTTCCGTAATTGCTGCCAAATCTGCTTTAAAAACAGGCGTCGGTCTTTTAAAATGTGCTTTCCCAAAATCCGTCTATCCTGTTATGACTTCTCATTTAACTCAGCCGATTTTTAAGCCGCTTTGTGAAAATGAAGCAAAAACTATATCAATCGGTGCGCTTGGTGATATATTTGAGGATTTAAAGTGGGCAAACAGCGTAGTTGTCGGTTGCGGATTGGGCAATAATGATGATATTCAGGTTGTTGTTGACCAGATTATTAAAACGAGCGAAGTGCCGGTAGTTCTTGATGCAGACGGAATAAATGCAATAGCACCTTTCATAGATATAGTAAAGGATAAAAAAGCTCCGCTTATTATTACTCCGCATCCGGGCGAAATGGCAAGGCTTATAGGCGAAAGTGTTGATTATGTTTGCTCTCATAGGCTTGAGGTTGCCAAGGCTTTTGCTAAGGAAAATGATGTGATTGTTGTTTTAAAGGGTGCAAACACCGTTGTTACAAACGGTAATGACGTGTTCTTTAATATGACCGGCAACCCGGGTATGGCAATGGGCGGCACGGGAGATATGCTTTCAGGTATAATAGGCTCGTTTTTAGCGCAGGGTTTAGAACCTATTGAAGCGGCAAAAGCGGGTGTATATATTCACGGCAGATGCGGCGATATTGCAAAGCAGGAAATTTCCGAACGTGGAATGACTGTTGACGATATGATTTATGTTTTGGGAGCTTTGATGTCCGAATTTGAATAAAGGGCGGATTTGCTTGAAAAAAATAATATCACTTTTGTTTGTATCTTTGTTTACTTTCACTTTTTCTTCGTGCACAATAAAAATTAATACCCCCGAAATACCGCAGTCATTTAATCAAAATGCTGTTGTTACTTCGGGGGATTTTTCTTTTGAATGTGAAATTTGTAAAAATGAGGAAATTGTTTCGGTTAAAGTTAAAAACACTAATGCCTTGGGACTTATTATGATATATGACGGAAACACCGTAAATTTTAAATATGATGAATATTCAAAAAAGATTTCAGGTGAAAATTTTGAAAAGGGAAATACGGCGATTATCATTTATGATGTGATTAATGCGCTTGAAAATGAGAAAACGCAAAAGCATATTATTGACGGCGGAGTAAAATACGAGGGGAAAACGAACTTTGGCGAATTTGTTCTTGTTCAAAACGATAATTCGACCTTGAAATCCCTTTCTTTTAAAAACAGTGATTACAGAATTGATTTTAAATAATTAATTTTGTTATCTTTTATTAAAGTCTTTAATTAGCAACCAATTAAAAAATCCCCGCCTGATTAGATTCAAGCGGGGATATATTTTATTATAATATTGATATTAAGCTTTTACCCTCTGCCTTTGACCAAGGGTTGCGACAGATGACATCAACAATTTGAACAGGTCTGGTGATTTTAGTTACGACAAATGCTTTTGAGCCTTCGTAAGCCTCAACCCCTGCCGTAATAGCTGCAATAATTTCGTTATTCATAATTACACCTCTTTAGTTTTTAAGGCTGTGCATAGGAGCAGGAATTTTACCGCCACGGTTGATGAATTGAGCAGGTGATTTGGTATTAACTTTCATAACAGGACCGCTGCCCAAAAGGCCGCCGAATTCAAGCTCGTCACCGATTTTTTTGCCGACAGCAGGAATAACTCTTACAGCAGTTGTTTTGCAGTTTACCATACCGATTGCTGCTTCATCGGCAATAATACCGCTGATAACCTCAGGCGTTGTGTCACCCGGAATAACTATCATATCAAGACCGACAGAGCAAACAGCAGTCATAGCCTCAAGCTTTTCAATAGTAAGCGCACCGCTTCTTGCAGCATTAATCATACCTGCGTCCTCACTTATCGGAATAAATGCACCCGATAAACCTCCGACAGATGACGATGCCATTACGCCGCCTTTTTTAACTGCATCATTAAGCATCGCAAGGCAAGCGGTTGTGCCTGCACCGCCGCACTGCTCAATACCGATTTCCTCAAGAATGTGAGCAACAGAGTCGCCGACAGCCGGGGTAGGAGCAAGCGAAAGGTCAACAATACCGAAATCGACGCCAAGCCTTCTTGACGCTTCAACACCTACAAGCTGACCCATACGTGTAATCTTAAATGCAGTCTTTTTAATAAGTTCTGCAATTTCATTAATTGAATATTCGGGATGCTTTGAAACTGCACTTCTTACAACACCCGGACCTGATACACCAACGTTGATTACGCAATCAGGTTCGCTGACACCGTGGAAAGCACCTGCCATAAACGGATTATCCTCAGGAGCATTGCAAAATACCACAAGCTTGCCTGCCGCAATACAATCGTTATCTTTGGTAAGCTCGGCAGCTTCTTTAACCTTTTGACCCATAATCTTAACGGCATCCATATTAATACCTGCTTTGGTTGAGCCGATATTAACAGATGAACAGATATGCTCGGTTTCAGCTAAGGCTCTCGGAATAGAGTTAATAAGCTCAAGATCGCCTGCCGCAAAGCCTTTTTGAACGAGTGCAGAGTATCCGCCGATAAAGTTTACACCGATGGTTTGCGCCGCTTTTTCAAGTGCTAAAGCGTATTTAACAGGATCACCGCCGCTGATGCCTGCCATAATTGCAATCGGAGTAACGCTGACTCTTTTGTTAATAATAGGAATACCGTATTCCTTTTCAATCTGCTCACCGGTTGATACAAGATGCTCAGCCTTTTTGCAGATTTTGTCATATATTTTTTGACATGATTTGTCAATATCGGTATCGCCGCAGTCAAGAAGCGAAATACCCATTGTCGTTGTTCTGATATCAAGGCATTCGTCTTGAATCATTCTTATTGTTTCAAGAATTTCTTTTGAATTAATCAAGAGTAATACCTCCTATATTCTGTGCATTGAGTTGAAAATATCTTCGTGCATTGCGTGAATTGAAAGATTATTTTCCTCGCCGTATTTTGTAAGCTCCTCCGAAAATTCAACAAAGCCTACTGTGCTCTTGCTGATGTCCGCAAGCATAATCATACAAAACATATCGTCAAGAATAGTCTGTGAAACTTCGGTAATGTTGATATCGTGCTTTGCACAAATTGATGAAACCTTTGCAAGAATACCTACTGTATCTTTACCTACAACTGTTATAAATGCTCTCATGTATGCGACCTCCGCTTTATACTTATATTTGTATTGTTTAAAATTATAACAGAGTAGCAAACTTTTTTCAACAAAGTATAAGAAATATATTTTATTTTTTTAAATTTTATGTTATTATATCAAAAGCTATTATATATTGTACATTTGAGAGGCAATTAAATTGAAATATAAAAATATAGTTGATGTGCATACTCATTCAATTCATTCTTTTGACGGGAACGACAGTGTTGAGGCTCTTTGCCTTGCGGCAATTGAAATGGGAGCAAAGGTGCTTGCTGTTACAGACCATTGCGATATAGACGGCAAGGATATGGTTGTAGACGAACTTTGCCCGCCTCAGCTTAAGGATTTGAACGATTGTATAAATAAATACGGCGATGAAATCGAAATACTTAAGGGTATCGAAATAGGACAGGGCATATATAGAAAGAAAGAAACAGAGGCTCTGCTAAAAAAATACGATTATGATTTTGTTTTAGGCTCGCTTCATAATCTTGAAAATATGGAGGATTTTTTCTTCCTCGATTATAAGAATTATGATATCGACGAGCTGTTGACAAGGTATTTTGACGGCTTATTGGAGCTTTGCCAATGGGGCGCATTTGACTCTCTTGCCCACCTTACTTATCCATTGAGATATATTGTTGCAAGGGAAAAAATTAATGTTGATATGAATAAATATCAAGATGTTTGTGACGCTATATTTGAAGAACTTATTAAAAATGATAAGGCGCTTGAAATCAATACGTCGGGTCTTTTTATGGATATGAAGGATACGCTTCCGAATATTTCATTTGTTAAAAGATATAAAAAACTCGGCGGCAGATATATTACCGTCGGATCTGACTCTCATTATGCAAACAGAGTTTGCCAAGGTATTGAGCAGGGGCTTGATATCGCACGAGCGGCAGGTTTTGACAGCGTTACGGTTTTTGAAAAACGTCAGCCAAGGCTGATTACTATTGAGTAAATTTGAGATAAGGAAAAGATTATGGATAAATTATTGGAAATAATTGAAAAAAATCCGAGATTGTCTAACAGCGAAATTGCAGTTATGCTCGGTAAAAGCGAAGAGGAAACAGAAGAGCAAATCCGTCTTTATGAAAAGTCGGGAATTATTAAGGGCTACAGAGCAATGATTGATAAAAATAAGGCAAATGCCCAAACGGTTACTGCGCTTATTGAAATCAGAGTTCAGCCTAAATTCGGCCACGGATTTGATGAAATTGCAAACAGAATTGCGGCTTTGGAAGAAGTTGAAAGTATTTATCTTATGAGCGGCGGATTTGACCTTTGTTGTATGGTCAGCGATAAATCATTTGAGGAAATTGCACTTTTTGTTGCTAACAGGCTTTCTCCGCTTGACGGCGTTATGTCTACGGCAACTCACTTTATTCTTAAAAAATATAAGGAGCAGGGCGTATACTTTACAGAACCTCCTAAGGATGACAGGGGGATTCTTTCTTTCTGATGGACTACAATAATTATTTAAACCCTACTCTTGTCAGCGTTAAGCCAAGCGGAATAAGAAAGTTCTTTTCCATAGCTGAGGAGATGGATGATGTTATATCCCTCGGTGTCGGTGAGCCGGATTTTAAAACTCCGTGGCACATCAGGCAAACAGGTATTAACTCGCTTGAACAGGGCGCTACAAGATATACGGCTAATGCCGGTCTTATTCTTTTAAGAAACGAAATTGCAAATTATTATAAACGTAGATTTAATGTGAATTACAGCGCTGATGGCGAAATTATGGTTACTGTCGGCGGCTCGGAGGGTATCGATATGGCTATTCGTTCTCTCGTTTGTCCGGGAGATGAGGTGCTTGTTGTTGAACCGAGCTTCGTTTGCTATAAGCCGATTATAGAAATTTGCGGCGGTGTGGCTGTTCCTATTGTAACTGAAAATAAGAATAACTTTAAGCTTATGCCTGAAGAAATTGAAAATGCCGTAACCGATAAAACGAAACTTATCGTTTTGCCTTTCCCAAATAATCCGACGGGCGCCGTTATGCGTAGATCTGATTTGGAAAAGATTGCCGAGGTTATTAAAAAGCACGATTTGTTCGTTTTGTCAGACGAGATTTACTGCGAGCTTACCTATGGAAATGAGAAACATACCACTATTGCATCTATTGACGGTATGCAAGAGAGAACGATTGTTATTAACGGCTTTTCAAAAACATATTCTATGACAGGTTGGCGACTTGGTTATGCGCTCGGTCCGGCCCCTGTTATTAAGCAGATGACAAAGCTTCATCAATACGCTATTATGTCTGCTCCCACCACATCGCAGTATGCCGCTGTTGAGGCGCTTCGCAACGGTGATGAGGATATTAAAAAAATGCGTGACGATTATGATATGCGCCGTCGTTTTACGGTAAATGCGTTTAGAGAAATCGGACTTGACTGTTTTGAGCCTGAGGGCGCATTTTACGTTTTCCCTTGTATTAAGTCAACAGGACTTTCGTCTGAGGATTTTTGCGAACGGCTTATTATGGCTAAGCACGTTGCGGTTATTCCGGGCAATGCCTTTGGCGATTGCGGTGAAGGATTTATACGTGTATCTTATTGCTATTCTATTGATAATATTAAGGAAGCGGTAAGACGTATCGGCGAATTTGTTAAAGAACTTGGAGAAAATTAATGTCAGTTAAAGTTAAGGCTTATGCAAAAATTAATTTAATGCTTGATATTATCAGCACACGCAAAGACGGCTATCACGATTTATTTATGATTATGCAAAGTATCAATCTTTATGATACTGTCACAATCAGCGAAACAAAATCTAAGAAGATAACCATTACCTGCAATATTGACGATATCCCTCTTGATGAAAAGAATATTGCATACAAGGCGGCTGACGCATTTTTTAAAGCAAATAAAATTAAAAATAGAGGAATTAATATTGATATAGTTAAGCGTATTCCTCATCAGGCAGGTCTTGCAGGCGGAAGTGCGGACGGTGCGGCTGTTCTTGTTGCACTTAATGAACTTCTCGGCACAAAGCTTTCCGATGACGAGCTTTGCGATATCGGTGTTAAAATCGGCGCTGATGTTCCGTTTTGCATTAAGGGCGGTACTCTCTTGGCGCAAGGTATTGGCGACGTGCTTCATAAGGTTAAGCCGCTTCGTAAGTGCTTTATTTTGATTGCAAAGCCCGATTATGGTGTGAATACGGGCAAGGCGTATGCTTTGTTTGATTCAAACGGCAAAATCCACACCCCTGATAAATTCGGTATGCTTTGCGCAATGCAAAACAGAGATTTGAATGAAATTTGCGCAAAAATGGAAAACGTTTTTGAGCAGTTTATTGAAGTGCCCAATAAGGTCGACATTAAAGAGGTTATGAGAAATAACGGCGCATTGGGCGTTTGTATGAGTGGCAGCGGGCCTACCGTTTTCGGAATTTTTGATGAAAAAGAAAAGGCTGAAAAGGCTGGCGATGAGCTTGCGGCTTATGCTAAGGATATAGCAGTTACAACTCCTGTTAATAAGGGTTGTAAAATTATTAAATGATTTGGTGATTATATGAAAACATACGAACAGGTTGACACTTATATGCAGCAAATTGGGCTTAAATATGTTAAGTCCTCTAATGAGTTTGTTGCCGGCCTTGCAATAAGAACAAATAAGGATTATACCCAAAAGGTTGCCGCTGAACTTAATTCACGTGCACAGCACAGTAATTCAAGCAATATGGTTTTTTACAAAATTAAAAACGAAACCTTTGACGGCTCAATTTATATTTCTGCGGCTTTTGACGGCGGTCTTTTCAGGCATCTCGGCAATTTAATTATTGATAACTCAGAGCTTTTTGACGGTAAGGAGGCAGTTGATTTTGCATGCGACTGCGGTATTGTTACCTGCTTTATTGCAAAAATGTATCCAAACTGCCATATCACCGGCGTTGATGTTAATTCGTCTGCGATTGAAAATGCTAATATTCTTAAGGATAAGCTCGGTCTTGATAATGTCGATTTTGTTTGCAGCGACGTTTTTGAATATAATAATGAAAAAAAGGCTGATACTGCCGTGACGTTTCGTGCACTTCTTGACGTTTGTATGGCAAAGACTAAAGAGCTTCCTTTCTTCGGTGAAAGAATGTGGAGAGAAAATCAATATAAAGACGCTTTTGCGGATTTTGTTAATGTAATTAATAATAATATAAAGCCCGACGGTAAGGTTTTGAGCGTTGAACGTTATACTGCCGATTACGGCTGGCTCGGCTATATGATGGCGCTTGAGGATAAGGGTATACATATTAATGCAGATAAAAGCGCCGTTATGCGTGCAAGTGATATTTCTTCTGTTAAGGAATACAGCGTAACCTTTGCCGGCTTTAATGAAAGTGACAGCGCTGAAAATGCTTTTGATACTGTTTTGTCAAGAGAATTTAAAGCAGGGCAGGGCTATGAGGGCGAAATGGCTGAATTTGCTCTTTATTATGACAGCGAGGGTGATATCAATTTTGTTGATATTTATAAAGAGAATAAACTTTTGCACCAATTTGCAACCGCTCAGTCTAAAAAGGGAAAACTGATTTCGTATGAGGCTTCCGGTAACAGAAAAAAGGTTAAATATCTAAACGCTAAAAAGCGTGATGCCTTGGAAAAGCAACTTGCGGATAATTTGTTACTTTATGACGAAAAAATATATAAAATAACCAAATATTCCAAGTGATTTATACAATATTGTATTAGGCGGAATATCCCGAAAAATATATACATGTAACTCAAAACGTACAAAAGTAGTTCAGTTACAAACTACTTTTGTACGTTTTGTCAATTTTTTAACAATTGTTTATACAAAATCAACAAAATCAAAAAAAACTATTGATTTTTTTGTGCAATAGTGCTAAGATTTAGTTGTAATCAAAAAACAAACGAAATAGTTTGTTCAATATTTGTTAATTGATTGCAAATAACTAATTAATAATCAGGCGTATGAAAATCATTTTTATTAAGGTTTTGGTCGGCATTTTGTTTGGTGTGGCTTTCGGGCTCATCTCGGTGCCGTTATCAAAAAAGTTGATTCTTTCAAGAAGTGAAGATCCCGGCGACGTGATTGTTTTAAGGAAAAAATCAACTTACATATTAACAGCCTTGGCAGGGGCTGTGTCGGCAGTCGGTTTTATATTAACGGCTGATGACGAAACGGTGCTGATAAGGAATTTGGCGCTTCTGCTCCCTATGTTGGCTATCGCAATAGTCGATTCGTTAATTCGTAAAATTCCAAATTCGCTTTTGCTGGTTATGATAATCACGCAAGCGGCATATATCGCTTATGTATGCATCACTTCGCATACAATTTATGCATTAATCAATGCAGGCATAGGATTTTTCTTAGGCTTCTTTGCTTTCACAATTCCGTCGTTTCTTAAAGTTCCTGTAGGCGCAGGCGACGTTAAGTACAGCGCAGTGATTGGCATGATAATGTATATAGGTTGCTACTTGCAGGTTATGATGATTGTCGGAATTTTGGTTTTGGCAGTTTACATTATATTGAAAGCTACCAAGCGTGGAGGAATGAAAACCCTTATCCCCATGGGTCCTTTCATTTCCGCTTCAACAGTAATTTCAATGTGTTTTCCGGTGCTTAATTCTCTGGTAGTGCTGGAAAATATGTTTTAATTAACAAATAAATTATTTTAAATCTTATAAGGAGGAAAAACAAATGAGCTTTATTAAGGATGAAAACGGACAGGGCATGCTTGAGTATGTACTTATCATTGCTTTAGTTGCAGTTGTAGCTATCGTAGCTCTTATAGCAGTTAGAACTGTTCTTAAGAACAAGAACCAACAGATTTCTAGTCAGATGAATGCAGCTGATGCTGCTGACTAAAAAGTCAATGTTTCTTTAATTAAATGTGTTATAGGGGGGCAGGGAAACCTGCTCCCCTATTTCATTTAAAAACAACACCTTTATGTTTGAGGGGTGAAAGCTCTTTATGATGACAAAAATTTATAAATACAGGTTAAAAAGAAAAAACGAAGAAGGTCAATCAATGCTTGAATTTGTATTGGTTCTTCCTGTCTTTGCTTTAATTCTTTTTATGGTGCTCGATTACGGCTGGCTCTTTATTAATTATATCGAAGTGTCAAATACTTCCCGTAATGCTGCTCGTATTGCGTGCGTTGAGTATGAAACCGTTAATCTTGAAAACGGCGCCGTTGTCAGTCCTAAGTCGTATACTCTTGACGATTTGGACGATGATGATATCAATGACGAAACTAAGGATATTATCAGGCAGGTTAAAAACTCGCTTCCGAAAAATGTTGATAATGTAAAAATCAATGTGTCGTATTCAAATGATATTGAGGCTGAGATTGAAAACCGAACGGTTAAAAACAGGTCAAGCGGTGATGTTACGATTTATGTTGAATGCAGGATACCCGTTTTTACGCCGATTTTAGGCTCGGGAGCAGATAAAATGCATTATACACTTAAATCAAGCTCCACATTTAAAGTTGAAAAATCAGACGGCGCTTAATGCGTCTCTTTAATATAAATATAAATTATGATGTAATTAATTAATTTTAGAGGTAAGTTTATGAAAAAGGTTTATTTAATCGCAGTTATAGTTGCAATTATCGCAGGCGTTGCTACATATATGTTTGCAACGGAAATTAACAGTAAAACAAAATTTAAGGACGCAGAAATGGTAACTGTTTTAGTTCCTACTGCCGATATTGAAAAGAACGTTGAAATTACGGCTGATATGTTTGAGGGCGATAATCCTCAAATTGTTACAAAGGAAATTCTTGCCGCAGACGCAACAGATAATTACGTTAAGGCTCAAACAGACCTTGTTGATGACGCAAAGGACGTTCATATGATTACTGTTGATAAGCTTTATGCGAATGAACCTATTAACAAAAACAGGCTTGAAGATAAAAACGGCGATGACGTCGCTCTTTCTCTCAAATTGCCAAAGGGCATGGTTGCTTATTCGTTTGACGCCGGAAGCGTTAAGAGTGTTGACGGTTATATCAGCGAGGGCGATACGGTTGATGTGCTTGTCAGCAAAACAGATGACCAGGGCAAAGTTAAAACAGAAATTGCTTATAAGGGCTTAAAGATTTTAAGAGTTTCTACCAATGCAGATAATTCTACTGCTTCTCAAAGCGGAACGAAGATTACTACATATAACACTCTTACCGTTGAAGTAACAAAGAAGCAGTCGCTTAAGCTTTATGAAATCGAAAGTAAATACGATTATAAGCTTATCCTTAACCCAAGACAAAAGTAATCTACAAGGAGAATCCCTATGAGCAACATTAACATTGTAGTTTGTGCAGAAAAAACCGAATATAAGGTTGCATTAAAAAATAAAATAACAAGTGACGAACTGTCAATTATAGGCTATGCCGATTTACAGCCGGACGCAAAGGTCAGAATTCAAGGCTTTGTTCCAGACGTTGTGGTTTTCGTTCTTGACAGCGAAGATATTAATTCCGATTTCTTCAATTTTGTTGAGGATATTAATTTAGCCTCGTTTGGCTGTTCCGCAATTATTATGACGGATAACGTTACGGTCGATATCGTCAATAATGCGGCGCAAAGCGGTATCAGACGTGTAATGAGTATCAATATCGGCAATGAAGAATTTACAAATACAATTAAGAACGTTGTCGGCAACGAAAAAAAGCTTAACCAAAACTTTAATGTTACAAAAAAAGTACGTTCAAGAGTTTATTCGTTTTTCAGCGGTAAAGGCGGCGTAGGTAAAACAACAATTTGTACCAACACAGCCGTTTACCTTGCAACTCTCGGCAAAAAGGTACTTCTTGTTGACCTTGACTTGCAGTTTGGCGATGCGGATATGGCGCTTGACTTGAATCCGAGTGAAACAATAGTTGACCTTGCAAGAGATACAAACGGCATTTCGATTGATAATTTATCCTCTTGCTGCTGCACTCATGCGTCAGGCTTGTCTGTTCTTGCTTCTCCGAGTTCACCTGAGCTTGCCGAGTATATTCAGTCAAACCATACAAAGGCAATTATCGACGTGGCTCGTAATTATTATGAATATATCATTCTCGATTGCGGCTGTGCACTTACCGACCCTGTTATTACAGCGCTTGAATCAAGCGACGATATCTTTATGGTAAACGATGTTAATATTCTTTCGCTCAAGCGTGCCAAACTTTGCCAAAATGTTTTGTCCCAAATTAATCAGCAGGATAAGGTAAAGCTTATAATCAATAAGAATGTTAAAAAGAATAATGTTAAAATCAGCGATTTTGAAAATCTTCTCGGCATTGACGCTTATGCTGTTATTTCAAGCGATTTGAAAACAGTAAACAGCTCGCTTAACAGCGGTCAGCCGCTTATTACATATAAGCCGAGAGCGGTTATTGCCAAGGATATTTCTTCTTTTGCAAATAAGCTTATTATGGAAAGAGAAGGCACATTAACGGCAACTACAAAGAAGAAATCATTTGGAAAGAAGAAATAATTAAATGGGATTGTTAGATAGGTACGGCGTAAACGGTGAAGAACAGCCGAGAGAGGAAAACGCTTTTGCACAAAGAGGCGGCGAAGCACCTCACGATAAACTTGCAAAAATGGCAATTGAAGACCCGTTTGCAGAAACAAAAACGAGAATACATAACGCAATTATCGAACAGCAGATTGCTTCGGGTGAAACTGTTACCGACGAATCAATGCGCAAGCTTATCGACGAATACGTTGAAAAGCCGGAATATAATATCCCCCGTGTTGACAGGGATACCATTAAAGAGCAGCTTTATGATGATATTATGGGCTACGGCCCAATCCAATGCCTTGTTGACAGCGATGAGTATTCTGAAATTATGGTAAACGGATATGACCACGTTTATGTTGAATCTCACGGTAAACTTGTTTTGACGGATATTAAATTCAAAGATAATGACCATCTAATGCAAATTGTTGACAGAATCGTATCCCGTGTCGGCAGGCACGTTGACGAAGCAAGCCCTATGTGTGACGCAAGACTTCTTGATGGTTCCCGTGTTAATGTAATTATCCCGCCCGTATCTCTTGTAGGTCCTATTCTTACAATTCGTAAATTCGGTAAAACGCCTATTTCGGCAGAAAATCTTTTGACTTGGGGCTCAGTCAATTTAAAGATGCTCAATTTCCTTGAAGCTGCCGTTAAAGGTAAATTAAATATAATCGTATCAGGTGGTACAGGTTCAGGTAAAACAACACTTCTTAATGTTTTATCGTCCTATATTCCGCATGATGAAAGAATTATCACCATTGAGGACTCGGCGGAGGTTCAGCTCCACCAGGAGCACGTTTTAACTCTTGAAGCCCGTCCGGCTAATATGGAGGGCAAGGGTAGAATTTCAATTCGTGATTTGGTTGTAAACTCCCTTCGTATGCGACCTGACAGAATTATCGTAGGTGAGGTTCGTAGTGAGGAAACACTTGATATGCTTCAGGCTATGAACACCGGTCACGACGGCTCGCTTACAACTATCCACGCAAATTCCCCACGAGATTCAATTTCCCGTATTGAAACAATGGTTATGATGTCGGGTTCGGAGCTTCCGTCAAAGGCTATCAGGGATCAGGTGGCTTCGGCTATAAATCTTATTGTTCAGCAGGCTCGTCTCAGGGACGGTTCAAGAAAAGTAACCTCTATTTCCGAAATTGTCGGAATGGAGGGTGATGTTATTCGTATGCAGGACATTTTCACTTATGAAACCGAAGGTGAAATGGACGCAAACGGTAAATTTAAAGGCTCTTTTAAAGCAACAGGTATTATTCCTAAATGTGTTGAAAAAATACGTGAAAACGGAGTGGGTGTAAATAATGACTGGTTTATCAATTAATGTAACGACAATAATTTTAACTGTTGCGTTTGCTCTGTTTGCATTTGTTTTCGCTTTTCTTATTTCTTCGCTTGTTTCTAAAGATAAAATCGCATCTGACAAGCGACTTGAAGAGCTTAAGAAAAACGAGGGAGACAGCGAAAATTATTCCCTTGCAAAGCACGAAAGCAGAATGAAAAAAAGAAACAGGGAAAAGAAAAAGCAGGGTGGATTTTTCGAAAAATTCGGAAGTGCGCTTTATGTTGAACTTCAAAGAGCCGATATGAAAATGCGACCTGAGGAATTTTTAACCATTTGGCTTTTGGTAACTGTTGTTCCGGCGGCGCTTATTGTTTTGTTTTTGCAAAACTCCGTTATTGCGCTTGTGGTTTTAATTATTTGCCTTTTAGTTCCTATGCTTTTAATCAAAATGAAGCAAAAGAAAAGGGTTAAGAAATTTGAATCACAGCTTAGTGACGCACTTATTATTGCTTGCTCTTGCTTGAAATCCGGTCTTAGTTTTACTCAGGCTATGGAAACTATCGCTAAAGATATGGATGACCCTATCAGCGGCGAATTTGCTTTGGTAATTAAGGAAATGAGTATGGGCGCTTCAATGGAAGAAGCTCTTGATAAGCTTAATACAAGAATTAAGAGTAAGCATTTGGCTCTTATGGTTTCCGCTGTTTTGGTGCAAAGGCAGACGGGCGGTAATCTCTCCCAAATTCTTGAAAATATTTCAAACACAATTAAGGAACGTATGAAACTTCAGCAGGAACTTAAATCCGCCACCGCTTCGGGTAAAATGTCCGGTACGGTTGTAGGTATGATGCCGATTGCTATTTTGCTTATGTTCTTTGTTGTAAACAAAGATTTTGTTATGCCGCTTTTTACGGAAAATTTAGGACGAATTTTCTTAGGCGTTGCAGCAGGTCTTGAAGTTACTTGTTTCTTGATTATTAAAAAAATTACTACCATCAAAATGTAAGGAAGTGTCAGTATGCTACCATTTATAGTTATTTCCTACGCTTGTTTTGCACTCGTTATTGTTGTATTAATTATGGGCAAAAAGGGAAGCGAGGAGGATAAAAATCTTCGCCGAATGAAAACAATCGGTAAAGACGTTGTAAAAGCGGATTATAAAAATGTAGATACCTCGTTTTATGAGAGAAACATTAAGCCGTTTCTTGACAAAATGAATAAAAAGGGCGACGAAAATCAAAGCAAGAATGCAAGGGCTAAGGCTCAAAATGAATTGATTGCCAAAAAGCTTCGTCAGGCAGGCTTGCATATTTCCGTTTCTAACTTTAAATTTTTCAAAATGGCATTTATGATATTGACAATAATTATATTCATGGGCGTTTCGCTTTTGCTTATTAATGTAACTCAATTTTTCTATTTGCCAATGCTTTTTGGTATGATTATTGCACTTCTCGGCCCTAATCTTTTCCTTAACAGCAAGGTTAAATCTCATCAGGGTGCAATCAAAGCACAACTTGCAGATACGCTTGATTTAATGAGCGTTTGTATGGAGGCAGGTCTTAGCTTTGACGCTTCCCTTGTTAAAATCAGCGAACGTATGGAAGGTCCGCTGATTGATGAGCTTATAACAGTATTCAAGCAAATTCAGCTTGGCAGAAACAGAAATGAAGCGCTTAAAAGCCTTGCGGATTCTTGCGAGGTTGAGGAGTTGAAAACTTTTATTTCTGCTGTTATTCAGGCAAACCAGCTCGGTATTCCTATTACTAACGTTCTTCAGGCTCAATCCGAACAGCTTAGAGTTAATAAGCGTGAGGAAATCAAGACTGTTGCAGCAAAGGTACCTACAAAAATGACTATTCCTACAGTTCTTCTTATTCTTCCTGCTATTATTTGTATAGTTATGGGTCCTGTTATTATTCAAGTTAAAGACTCTATGGGAGGAATATCGTTTTAATAATGGCACTTTTAAAGGTATATAAAAACGGTAAGCTTCTGCTTGACGAGTGTGAAAATGCAAATCATTTTTTTACACGTTTTATGGGGCTGATGTATAGAAGGAGTATGGAGGAAAACCATTGCCTTTTACTTACTCCTTGTAATGAAATACATACTTTTGGTATGAAATTTGATATTGATACAATTGCTCTTTCTAAGGATAATGAAATATTATTTATTGACAGAGCCGTACCGCCTAAAAAGGTACGCAAAAAAGTTAAAGATGCTTATAAAGTTTTAGAATTATGCTCCGGCACAGCTGATAAATTAGGTCTTGATGTGGGCGATGTTCTTGACTTTAAATAACGGATATAATTCCAATGTACTTGCAAAAAATGTAATTGTGCATTGGAATATAGTTCGTTAAATATATATTTTGGCAAATGGAGAATCAATTTATGGCTAATAACGATGTAGTAGACAGAAACAAAATACTCGGCTCGGCAACTCAGGATTACGGTTTTGATAAGGTGCTTCGTGGCTATGATATCAAGCAGGTTAATGAATATATTTCAAATCTGCTTGCAACTAATAAAAACGCTGGGGAACTTTTTGACCAACGTTATGAGGAATTAAAAAATGCAAAGCAAATGCTTGAATATGAACTTTCTCAATCAAAGGGTCAGGTGGAAAAACTCACAAAGCTTCTTGAGGATATACGTGTACAGCGAGATACTTTACAGGCACAAGAGGGCAGTAAAGGTCAAAACCTTGACACCGCTCAAATTGAGGAATATCAGTCAAAAATAGATTCTCTTATCTCAAAAAATCGCCTTTTAGGTGAAGAAAACAAAAAACTTGAGGATAAAAACAGAGATTTGCAGCGTGATGTTGCTCATCTTACCAAAAAAGTTGATAAAAACAGAACGGAAATTAAATCGTTAAGAGAAGAAGTTGAGTCGGGAATGACTAATGAAGCCGACAAAAAATATACCGAAATTGCACGTATTTATGAAAGTGCGATTGATAAAGCAGAGGATTTAATTTATCGTTTGCAAACTGAACTTTCGCTTGCCCACTCTAAGGTTGAAGATGTCGGCGAAAATGAAGAATAATACATAACTTTTTTCAGTTATTTGCAGAAAGGGTGTGAGTGTCTTGAAACCTAATAATCAAAAGTCTAAGCGCAATAATGAGCAGGGTGCGGTTATGTTCGTTTCCGTATTTGCGGTTACTATATTTATTTTGCTTGCCGCTATGATTATGGATTTCGGATTATTCTATTATAAACAGGCACGCTTGCAAAATGCCGGCGATGCTGCTGCTACTGCTGTTGCGGCTTCTATCGATGCTACTGATAAAGACTTAAACGCAATTGCAAAGCAATACCTTAAGAAAAACGGTGTTGATTACAGTGATGACGATATGACAATCAATATCCAAAAGAAGGGTATGCTTGATGAAGCAACGGCAAATGATGACGATTATATTACTACGGGATATATCAAAATGACCGTTAAAATAAAAACAGGTACGCTTTTTGGTCCCATTTTAGATATTGATTCGTTAATGCTTCATTCTACTTCTTTTGTTAAGGTAAGTGCTAATTATTCTAACGGTATGCCGAGAGCGCTGAATTATACCCTTTTTGCAGGCTCAACAGAAGGCACCGCTGAAAATCCGGCTATTAAAATTAACGGCAGAACAGGAACCGCAGCCAATATAATAGTAAGCGGATTTGAAACTATGCTTAATAAGCTCAACGAAAAGCTGTTCCAACCTCTTAAAGGCTTTTTCGGCGGCACACCTAATTATACAGACCTTGTTCACATTAACCTGTCAGAAGCAATTACCAACGGTGATATTCATTCTAATTCTAATATGAACATAGGTGTTCAGGTTGTAAACGCTTCACGTGTTAAAGACGGCAATTTGCAGGATGTTAAGACTGACAAAGACGGTAAACCTATTCTTGCAAGAGATGAAGATGGTAATATCATTTATCAAAAAGACAAGGACGGTAATTTTATTTACAGGATTAAAACTGATGCCAACGGCAATCCTGTTCCTGAAAGAGATAAAAACGGTAATATTATTTATTCAGATACACCTGCAACTGATGATAACGGCAACCCGGTATATAAGGTTGACGAAAACGGAAACTATATCCCTAAAAAAGATGCCGACGGCAATGTGCTTAAGGATGAAAACGGACATATTATTTATGAGCAGGAATATGAGCCTAAGTACGTGAAGGAAAAGGTGCCTGTATATGTTTATGAAAACTATACTCAAAGCACAAGCGATGAAAATTCTGCTAACGATTACGGTCAGGTTACATATACCGCTGTAAAGAATATTAACTTTACAAACACAAGCTGGAATCCTGACAGCGTTCATCTTTATGTTCAAAACCAGCAAAAGATTGAAGCTACTCAAACTGCTCTTGCTATTCTCAATATGATTGATTACAGCAGAGTCAGAAGTCTTGATTCTCTTAAAAATGAGTATGAATCCACTGCCGAAGATTTCTTTGAAGCAAAGGGCAGTGTTATTACAGAAGCGCAAAAGTCTAAAATTTTGGCGCAAAAGGAAAATCTTGTATTAAACGGTAATACAATTACTTTGGCAAATCAAGAATCAATTGTTTATGACATAAACAGAAATGATTCAAGAGCCATGCTTGAAAAAGCGTATGAGGACAGTCATACCTCTTCAAGTTCAACCGAAGTAGACGGTATTACTATTGAAAAGAGCAAGCTTTTTGACCAAATAAGCAACGGTGAGGATAGGCTTTATACTGACGATACAAGAACAACACTCCTTTTCCAGAATGTTGCCGATACGCTTGACCGTGGCGGTGCAGGCTATCAAATTGAAGTAGGCAAGGGAGAAAATAAGTATACTGTTGTTGTTACGGGCGATAAAGTAAACCGTGACTATGCAAAAACACGAAGCGATACAGTAGGCTCCGATTACGACAGCAACGCTACGGCTATAGGCGCAAAATATGCAATGTATAAAACGTTCCAGCAGCGCCTTGGCGATAACGGATTTATCACTACCCCGAATTTGAAACCGTACTTTATCCGTATGACGAATAAGTCTGTTGCAAATTCACTTAAAAAGAGGGGAGATTATACCTCAACTGCGGCAAAGGTAACAGTAAGAAAGGCTGTTGCAGACCTCGGCGACCAGCTTCAGGATATTCTTGACAAAACAAGCTATGACGATAAGACATATTCCGATTTCAGCGACGTAGTTAAAAAAGATACTTCTCCTTTCTTTACTCAAAATATGGCTTCAAAGAGCAGCGGTCTTACTAAGCTTGAAGGCGACGCTCACACTAAGTTTAACAGTTATTCGTTATATAATTCAAATGACGTACTTAAAACTCCGAGTGAGTTTGTTGATGAATATAAAAAGTCATATAAGTTTGCAGACGTTGCAAATAAGAACTATTATGATAAAGAAATCAGCGGTAAATATGCCGACGACGGTGTTCAGGCTAAGAAAAAAACAATTGAGGAAAAAGATATTTCTGTTTCGGAAAAATATAACAGTGTTAAGGATGATGCAACTTATAAACGTCTTTCATCTCAATATCTTCCTAATAAAAAGGATGTATTCCTCGGCGACAGCAACGATTATACAAAGCGACATGAATTTAACGATTATGTAGATTCAGCATACAGCGTTAAGCCTGATATGAAAACGGCAACTGCTCTTACTAAGCCGAATTCTTTCAATATTAACGATTATATGCCGACGATTGATTATGATAATCATACCGTTACGGCAAACGGCGGAATTACTTTCGGTAACGGCTCGTCAAAGCTTGATGACTTCAATGTAACAAGCAGCAGTAATGAACAGTATTTAGTTGACGGAAAAAAGAATTATTGGCTTACAAACGGATTAAAAAGGTCCGGTTGGGTGCGTGTATCAGGCAGAACCGGCGGCTACGGCGTAGTTGTAGGTGATGTAGTTGTAAAAAATAATATTGATGTCGGCGGTTATACTACCGGCAGTTACAGCGAATGTACCTTTGTTGTTGATGGTGATCTTACTTTAACCGGTGAACTTCAGATGCGTAAAAACAGCGTTGTAATTGTTACAGGTAATCTTACTTGTGGCAAGCTGTTTATGAAAGACGGAGCTCGCCTTTATGTTAAGGGCAAAATTACCGCAAACGATATGAGCTATGACGGCGACTCCAACCAAAAGATTTATTGCGGCGGAAATGCTATAATTCCTCATAATCTTGATTCTTCAAGAGAATTTAAGATAGGCGGTAATCTTGAGGCTCACGAGCTGTCCCTTACTTATACAAACTATTATTTCGGCGGAAGCGTTAAATGTACTAAGTTCAATGCCGAAAATAACGATATGAATCTTATTGTTGATTCATTTGAATGTTCAGGCACAACTACTCTTAATAACAGAACTTCGCTTACAGTAAACGGCAATGCAAAAACAGGCACCATTAATATGTATAATGACAGTGTTATATCTGTTTGCGGCAGTATGAATTCCACGAATGAGCAAAACCTTTTTCAAAGTTCAAAAATCATAGTAAACGGTGTTGCTCTTCTCGGTACACTCAATCTTCATGGCGATTCAAAGCTTTATGCAACTGGTGGCGCTGAATTTGCAGGCAGAATTAATGCTTACGATAATTCAATTGTTAATGTTGACAATGCTATTATGTGTAACGATTTGGTTTGGCTTGAGGGCCATGCCAAGGTTTATGCCAATGCATCGTTTACCGCAAAGGGGCTTAGAGCTACGTCCAATAATATCATTCAGGCAAACGGTATTACATTTACTCAGACTGATGATAAAGTAAATCAATTCGGCGTTCATTGCCGTCTTGAAAGCTGGGGCGATATTATATTTAACTGCTATGTTTGTGTGGAAAGAGACGGCTTCCTTGTAGCAAAAGGCTATATTAAAGCCAATGGTATTTTTAAAGACGGTAAGGGCAATAACGGCCAAACCGGTTTTGACATTGAAGGTGTTGTATATAGTTGCTCAGATGTAATTACTGCATATCCGTTAAAAATTAATTCGGGTAAGCTTTATTGCACAGGAAATGTTGAGGCTGCCACAACAAAATTGAGCAGTTTTAATGAGGCAGTTCAGGTTAAGGGTACGAGCGAATTGTATGTAACGGGTGTTGTTACAAGCACAATTGGCAGAAGGTTTAAGCTTTATTCCGATAATGGCGGTCAAGGCTCAACCGTAAGCATTTTTGGCGCAAACGGTACGACTAAAGACGGTTATATAAATGCTCTTTCCTCAAAAATTGACGAATTTACCAACGAACAGCCTAATTCACGTGTTTATTTAGGTGACGGTACGTTTGCTCAAACAACTACCAATTCATATTTGAGCTTTTCAAAACAATTTATTAATGCAGGTTCACTTTATCTTTACGGCTCATTGAGCATTAGTAATAATTTTGTCGGCAATAACGGCGGTTTAACACTTGTAGGCGGTAATATGACTATGTCTTACGGTGCAATTAACCTGTCTGATTCCCATACTTTAATCGTTTTGGGATATCTTTCATCTAACAGCACAATTAGTGTTAATTCTGCTTCAAAGCTGTATGTTGCAAATCATCTTACTACAAACGGCTTAGGCGGTGCATCTGTTACATTGAATGACAATTCATATATGATTGTCGGCGACGGTTCATATCAAAATTCCTGCAACAGCATCAGTATTAACAGCGGCTCTAAATTCTGGTCTCTTGCCCCGGTATGGACAACTAATGTTGTTAATGTTGAAAGTACAGATGCAAACAATTTGAGCGAATTTTTCTCAAACGGCAAGCATACCATCGGCCAGGTTGATGGAAACACAGCATTAAATAAGACTATTAATATCACAATCAATGGCTTATATGTCGCAAACAATACGGGAGATAAGGTATTAAATTCGCTTCATATTAAGAAATTCGGTCACATAACTCATAACGGTAATCTTACTGTTTTATCATCTCTTAAGGTTGATGACGGCGGTTATCTGTTTGTTAAAGGTGTTACTGAATTGGGAAGTGACTCTTACCTTATTAGCATAAGTGCGGCTAAGATTTCAAACGGCGGTAAGATGTATCTTATGGGCGGTCTTGATATCATCAACAGCGCCGGCTCGGAGAACGACCCTGAAATAGCTTTCACGAGTGATAATGCCGATACATTTATTGCGGCTAATGCTTCAAAATCACTTACATTAAAAGGTGCTCTTCATACAAGAGGTATTGTTAATATTGAAAACAGCATTACTATCAAAGGTAACAACAAACTTGACGGTATGCCTAACAGAGGTGTATCGCTTTCGGTTGCTTCAGGCTCGGCTAATATAAGCGGAAGCGTCACCTTGCCGGACGGCAATGCTTTGTTTGTAAAGTCAGGCTCGCTTGGTATCGGCGGAGATGTTAATATGGCGAGCGTTGTTTATAACTACGGCAAGCTTTATATTCTCGGAAATCTTAATGTTGATTGGAGCAAAACTAAATATATTTCAGACCGTGACGGCGAAGACAAAGATATGAGAAAGGGTTATTCGCTTAAAAACGGTCAAACAATCGGTACTGTTGACGCTTATCTTTATATCGGTGGAACAAATGACCTTAAATTTTACGGTTATGTTCAAAACTTCGGAGAAATTTACTCTAATGCCGGTATGAGAGTAAGAGGCTGGTGCGATATGCCCGGCAGCGCAATTATGTGTGACACGGCATTTATCAACTTCAAGAATGCTAAGGCGCATTTCGGCGGTACAGTTGACCTTAATTCAAATGCATTTTATAACGGCGAAAATTCTGTATTTGATTGCGGCGGTGATTATACCTACGGTATCGTTACAATCAATCTTGGCTCATTTGCGGCTGCCGGCAATGTTGAAATGAATAAGATTAACGTTGATCAAAATACAGTTAACAGCCCAAAATGGAGAAATAGCAAGTCGATGTCATTTATGAACGGCTTTGAAACGATTGACGGTGCTGAGTATAAAAACGCTACCGTTTATGTAGGCGGAAACTTAAAACTCGGCTCTAGTCAGTTGGAGGGTAATGCAGGCTCGTATTTCACAATGGGCAAGACTTATATCGGCGGCGATTTGCTTGATTATTGTAACCGTGCAAATGCTTATTATGCTACCGCTATTTGGGCATTCAATTTCTCGAATACCTTTATAGGCGGCGATTGCTTCGGCGGTGCCGGTATTGCTACGGGTAATAACAGTATCTTTATGGTCGGCGGCGACTATCAGTCAAGGCGAAGCACAAAGATTAATATTGAAATGTTCTCTTATTCCGCTCTTGATGCAACGTTCTATTCATTCTGCGATGATAATCGTTCATATAGGGATGAATTTAATAAAGACCCTAAAAAATACAGAAGTGCTTATTTCTATGTAGGCGGCAATATGCTTTGCAATACTATCGGTGCTTCTCTTTGGACTTCATCTGCATCAAAGGTACCTGAAAATAATACTCGTGATACAGATATTTATTCTAATTCAAACGTTTATGTCGGCGGCTCAATGTATGCCAACTCCAAACTTTATATGAAGCAAAATGTTACTCTTGTGGTAGCAGGCAACAAAAAGCTTAATGATACGAGTACGTTAGACGGTATTTTGGGTGCAATTAAGGACGGAACAATCAAGGCTAATGTTCAAAACCTTTTGAATAGTGACGATTATAAGCTTTTTGTTTTCCAATGCCTTGATGAAAACATCTGCTCTAAAATTATTGTAAACGGCAGTATGTTTGTTCGTGATACCGCAAAGATGCGTGATATGACAAAGAACTATATCGCAGGCAATTTCAAGGGCAACGATTATGTTGAAATAGGTAAATCACTTCTTGATGATGACGAGGACAGAAGCCAGGCGGCGGTTGCCGACGGCAATTTCTGGACTAAGGGCGACAGCCTTAAAACATATACCTTTGCAAATGCGGGATACACTTATGTCGGCGGTAATTTTGAAAGCGGAAAGTATACTAAGCTTTATGCTTCAACTACTCTTAAGGTTAAGGACGATTACATCAGTAATAAATATTTAACTCTGCGTCACGATGCTAAAATTTATGTCGGCAAAAAGCTTAAAGCGCTCACGTCTATTGAGGGCGGTTCATACAGCGAATTCCACGTTGGCGGAAGTTTGCAGGCTTCAACATCATGGATTAAGCTTCGTGATTGCACAACCGTTGCAGTCGGCGGCAACTTTACTGCTCTTTCATATATCGAACTTGGCAAATACGGCGATTATGTAAGAACGATAAACGGCAATAAAGTAACGGAGCAAACGGCTCACGGCGTAACTGAAGGTGAAGAGCCTAAGTATGATACAAGTACTGACAGCGGCGACGGCTCATCAAGTGAGGGCGATAAGACAAGCGGCAGTACAGACGCAGGTCAGGACAGCACAAACAGCAACCTTGATAATGACAGCCTTAATGCTCAAAAGGAACTTGAGGAAGATAGCTCAGACCTTGCAAAGGGCGGCAACTTCTTTATCGGTCAATCACTTGTTTCATACACCGGTCAAATCTTTGAATATGCATATTCTCAGGTTACGGTAGGTAATTACGTATTCACTCCTAAGTATCTCACATTAAGGCATAATGCGGATATGTGGGTAATGCCTGAAACCTTTAAGAATGCAACCTATAAGCATAAGCCTTATGTCAGCGACTCAGACGGCTCGCTTTGGGGCGATATTCTTGATGCGCTTAAGAAATTTAATTATACAATTAAGGATACTTTCTCTCCTAAGCAGGGCAGTATTTACACTCTTGGTTCGTTAACTCTTAATAAGAATGCGTCCCTTATGGGTACATACGATTGCCTTGTTCAGGGTCAGTGTATATTCAGGCAGGATGCGCTTGTATATCTCGGCCACGATTTCACCTGTACGGCTAACAGCTTTAATTTGAATATTTCTTCAATTAAGGGTGACACAAGTTATGCAGGATTTGACAGCCGTGGTACTTCTTCGCAGGACGGTAATACTTCATTCCCTGTTCTCCTTTATGCTGATAACAATATTAATATTTACACAACTGTTGATATTCGTTTAACATATCTTGTTGCAAACAAGGGTGACGTAAATCTCTTCAATGTGTATTCAAATACGGAAAATGCAGCATATAATGCAAAACAGCTTCCTAATGCAATTTGCTCATATCAGGGCGATATAAATTATTTTGCAGGTTACGGCAAGCTCGGCGCATTGTTCTATGCTCCTAACGGCAAGCTCGATTTCGACGGTTGGTATCAGGAAATTTGGGGCTGCGGTATTGCAAATACTATTGAGGATAACGCTTATTACTTCAATTTGCACAGATTTGAAAATTGGAGAACTATTGACCTTCATCTTGCAGAAAGCGGAAGTATATTCCTTGTATCCGAGGATGAATATAATCGTGCAAAAGAAGATTTGTTTAATTACGATCTTGACGATTCCGGTACGGATATGGCAACAGGCGGCTCAAGCGTATTCTTCCCACGTGATGTGCTTGATAATATCCCCGGCGAAAATTACTAAAATCCAATGATTTTTCAGAGCAATTATTCTTTTGAGTAATTGCTCTGTTTTTTTAATATTATTGTTTAATGCAAAAATAATATTGCATTTTTATATTTTTGTGTTATTATACTATCGAGGAAGGTTTTGCCTTTATATTGCGGATTGTTTTAGACGCCTTTTTCAAAATTTTGATTTTTAACTATGGAGATAATGATAAAATGAAAAAAACTAAGATTATTTGTACGTTGGGTCCTGCTACCGATAATCCTCAAATACTTGAGAAAATGATTTTATCAGGAATGAATGTAGCAAGATTTAATTTCAGCCACGGTGCATATGAGGACCATGAAAAAAGGCTTAAAGAGGTTATTGCCGTAAGGGAAAAGCTTAATGCTCCCGTTGCAACCTTACTTGATACTAAAGGCCCTGAGGTTCGTCTCGGTGATTTTGAAAATCCCGACGGTGTTACAATTAACGAGGGTGATAAGTTTGTTTTAACTACCAAGGAATGCCTCGGTACCGAGAAAAAGAGCTTTGTTAATTACGAAGGGCTTCCTCGTGATGTTAAGCCCGGAACGGTTATTCTTATTAATGACGGTCTTATTTCAATGAAGGTCGATTGTGTTAAGGGCAGCGATATTCACTGCACAGTTATTGACGGCGGACTTTTAACCAACCACAAGGGTGTTAATGTTCCCGGTGTCGACCTTAATATGCCTTATCTTTCCGAAAGGGATATGAATGATCTTAAATTCGGCGCAGCTCACGATTTTGATTTCATCGCCGCATCGTTTATCCGCAGTGCAACCGATGTTACTATTCTTCGTAACTTTGTTGACGCCATCGGCTGGAAAGACGTTAAAATTATTTCAAAAATTGAAAATGTGCAGGGTGTAAATAACATTGATTCAATTATTGCCGCTTCTGACGGAATTATGGTCGCAAGAGGCGATATGGGTGTTGAAATTGACTTCCAGCGTATTCCTGCTATTCAAAAAATGATTATAAGAAAAGTTTATGACGCAGGTAAAATTGTTGTTACCGCAACTCAGATGCTTGAATCAATGATTAACAACCCCCGTCCTACAAGAGCGGAAATTACCGATGTTGCAAATGCTATCTATGACGGCACAAGCGCAATTATGCTTTCCGGTGAAAGCGCAGTCGGCAAGCATCCTGTTGAGGCTGTTCAAACGATGACTTCAATTGCTCTTACTACCGAAGGCGATATTGACTATAAAAGGGAATTTGATAACTTTTATCCCGAAAGCGGAGGCAAGGATATTACTTCGGCTATAAGCCATGCTACGGTTACAACTGCTCATGACCTTAACGCTTCTGCAATTATTACTGTTACAAAGAGTGGCACTACCGCTCGTATGATTTCAAAATTCAGACCGCAAACGGATATTGTCGGCGCAACTATTAATCAAAAGGTATGGCGTCAGCTTTCACTTAGTTGGGGTGTTAAGCCTGTTTTGTGTCAGCTTAAGGACAACACTGATGAACTTTTTGACCATGCGGTTGACGTTACAGTTAAGGCAGGTGCGGCAAAAAAAGGCGACACAGTTGTAATTACGGCAGGTATTCCGCTTGGTATGTCAGGTACAACAAATATGCTAAAGGTGCACAAGATTAATGGCTGAGGTTAAATTTGTATTATACAGTGACCCTGATTTTATGCTGGTAAAAAGCATAAGAATGCAGGTTTTTATGAATGAACAGAATATAAAAGGGGAAGAGGAGTTTGACGAACTTGATAAAAGGTCGCTCTTTGCTCTTCTTTTTGACGGCAACAGCGCCGTGGCAACTGCCAGAATAAGCGAAATTCCGAAAGGACTTAAAATCGGCAGAATAGCCGTTCTTAAGGATTACAGGGGAAGGCGATACGGTGCACAGATTGTTAATGCCGTTGTTGCTAAGTCTATTGAGGCAGGTGCTGACAGAGTTTATGTTGATGCTCAAAACCATGCCGTTAATTTTTACGAAAAGCTTGGATTTCGCATTTGCGGCACTGAACTTATTGATAGAGGAATAGCTCACACACCTATGTGTATTGATAAAGGAGATTTTAATGTCGAAGAATAAAAGCAGGGCAGGTATAGCTTTAATAATTGTTCTCGTGCTTGTTCTTTTGGGTATCGGCGCTTATGTCGGATACACCTATGTTCAAAGCGATGTGAACGGCAACAGAAATACTAAAACCGAATATAATCTTGTTATTGAAAAGGACGATTTTGCTTACCAAATAGGTGAAAAACTTAAATCAAACGGAGTTATCAAAAACGATACCCTTTGGAATTGGTGGATGGATAAGCATTATCCTAAGTTTAGCTATATAAACGGAGAATATAGAATGACTTCGTCTATGAGTTATGAAGATATTGCAAAAAAACTTCAAAATCCCGATATATCTCATAAAAGCGTTTCTGTTTGTATTCCTGAGGGATACACCGTTTTTGATATTGCCGAGACTATGGAAAAAAACAATATCTGTAAAAAGTCCGATTTTCTTGACGCCTGCAAAAATAAGAATGACTATGATTGCGAATTTTTAAATGATGCATATATGAGCGAGAACGTTGCTTATCAGCTTGAGGGATTTTTGTTTCCCGCAACATACGATTTAGCAGAAAACAGCAAGGCAAGTGACGTTGTGGCAACAATGCTTGAAACGTTTGACGGCAAAATCACCGATAAATGGAAAAGCTATTGTGATGAAAACGGTATGTCGCTTTATGAGCTTGTAACCCTTGCTTCAATTGTTGAAAAAGAAACGCTTGGCGACGGCGTTGCCGAAAATATTGCTTCCGTTTTTGTTAACAGATTAAATATTGGTCAGCAGCTTCAAAGTGACGTCACTATTTTTTACGGCAATAAGCTAAGGAAAAACGGATTTAGCGACGAGGTTGTTGCTTCTTATAATACTTATAAATGCAAAGCGCTTCCGAGCGGACCTATTTGCAATCCGGGTGTTGACAATATCAATGCAGTAATTGAGCATAATGATACTGATTATTATTATTTCTTCTCGGATTTAGAAAAAAAGTTCCATTTTGCAAAATCTAATTCGGAATTTGAAACTCTAAAGCAGAAATATCCTTGGCAATAAAATTTATAAATTAAATCTAAAATTTGTATTGACAAATGGGTAGGGGTATGTTAATATATATCCGCAATAAAGAAGAACGCATCGTTCTCCCCTTCAGCTTGGCGAAAAGGGCAATAATTTATTTGTTAATTAATTATTGAAGTGTGAGCGTGTTCTGCGTTCACACTTTAATTTTATTTAAGAGGTGTTTTTTATCAGCAAGGAAACTCAACAGATTAATAGCGAAATCAAAGACAAGGAATTACGTGTTATTTCAGCCGACGGTGAGCAGCTTGGTATTATGAGTGCAAGTGATGCGCTTCATATCGCTGAAACCAAAGGACTTGATTTAGTTAAGATTGCTCCTCAGGCTAAGCCTCCTGTATGCAAAATTATGGACTATTCTAAGTTCCGTTATGAGCAGGCTAAGCGTGAAAAGGAAAATCGCAAAAATCAAAAGCAGGTTGAAACTAAAGAAATTCGTCTTTCCGTTACTATTGACGTCGGCGACTTCAACACTAAAGTTAATCAGGCTAAAAAGTTTCTCGCATCAGGCCATAAAGTAAAGGTTTCTATTCGTCTTAAGGGCAGAATGATGACCCATTCAGACCTTGGTATTGAAAATATGAAGCGCTTTGCGGCATCGCTTGAGGAAGAAGCAAATGTTGATAAGGCTCCTAAACTCGACGGCAGGCAGATTCTTATGTTTTTGTCTCCTAAGGCAAGTAAATAATTACACGGAGGAATAAATTATGCCAAAAATTAAAACACACAGCGGCGCAAAGAAGCGTTTTAAGACAACAAAGAGCGGCAAGGTAAAGCGTGCACATGCTTATACCTCACACATTCTTACTAAGAAGTCAACAAAGCGTAAGAGAAATCTTCGCAAGACTGCAGTTGCTGACGTTACAAACCAGAAGCAGTGCAAGAGACTTGTTCCTTATAAATAAGAAGAACTTTGCTTAAATATTTAGGCATTAACATTAACTCGGAGGTATATAGATATGGCAAGAATTAAGGGTGCTATGGCAACTCGTAAAAGAAGAAAAAAAGTATTAAAGGCAGCTAAGGGCTACTACGGCGGAAAGCACAGACTTTTCAAGACAGCTAAGCAGGCTGTTATGAAGAGCGGACAGTATGCATACATCGGCAGAAAGCAGAAGAAGAGAGATTTCAGAAGAATTTGGATTACTCGTATCTCTGCTGCTTGTAAGGCAAACGGTACCAACTATTCAACATTTATGAACGGTCTTAAGAAGGCAGGTATCGACCTTAACAGAAAGATGCTTTCTGAAATCGCTATTTCTGACCCAACTGCTTTTACAGCACTTGTTGAATCAGCAAAGGCTGCTCTCTAATTTTAATTAGATATTCAAATTGACCCACTCACTTTGTGAGTGGGTTTTGTAATTTACAAATAGTTTATTGAATTAACAGGTAAAATTAAACTTGAAAATGCAAAATTTTCGGCGGTAAAAGATGTTAAATTAAATCAAAGGCTTAAAAAGGTTTACTATTCTTTGCAGGATATTTACCCGCAAATAAATAACGGTGCATAATAAAAGCGCAGATGAATTTTTATATTCATTTGCGCTTTTTATATTTTTTCGTTATTCTTGGTTTTCTGAATTTTTGGAATTTCTTTAATAATTCTTTTAATATAACAGCTTTGTCTTGACTGATAGGTGCTTTTGAGTCGGAAGCTTTCGTATCTTCTTCAGGCTTTTTAGCGGCAGGTTTAAGCGTGTCCATTTGTGCCTTTTTCATCATTTTTTATTTACATTATAACTCCGTCTTTAAAAATGGATATGTCCCTGTATCCGTTTTGCTCGTTCTTTGTTTGCCTGCCTGAAGCAATATCAATTAATAACTTGAATATTTCCTCGGTCATATTTTCAAAGTCATTGCTTTCAATCAATTCGCCTGCATTGAAGTCAATCCAATTGCTTTTTCTTTTTGCAATGCTCGCCGTATTCAAACACATCTGTAATTACGGCTTTTCCGCCCTTTTGAATACAGCCGAGTGACTTTTCTTCAAGCTTGTTAATTGGGATAGGCTCACGCTTGAAACTTTTAACGAAAGTGTAAAGTTCTTTCAATAATTTTTCGCCTTTTTCAAATCGTTTAAAAGTACCTTGTGCCCAAAGGGAATATCGTCTAAAAGCTTGACTTTTTTGTAAAGACCGTCGATTTTTGTCAAATCCTCACCCCAAAAGCCGACATTTGCCAAAACGTCAAAAACAATGTCAGTATGTTTGGCTTTAAAGAAATAAAGCACACTTTCAACGTCGTTTACAGGATAATCTTTATTTTTAAAATTTTCGTAAAAATTGATTAATGCTGCAAAGGAAAACGATAAAACACTCGGAATTTTGCCGAATTTACTATAATAATCAAGCAAAGAGCAAAGACAACGTGCTTTGAATTTTGCTACTGAATTTAAGCTTATGTCAAGCAGCTTATGGTCGATAAACGGATTGCTAAACCTTTCAATAACACTGTTTGAAAATGCTCTTAAAAAATTACCCTCGCCGAATTGTAAAATCTTAATCATATTCTCACCTGCGTTTAATACTGAATGTTTAAGAAAAAATCATTTTAATTATATAACATAAATTTTTTAAAGTAAATAGATATATTGAATATTTTAATGTTGACTAAAAGCAATAAATATATTATAATTACAAGGATAAAGAAAGGACTGTGGTTTATGACATTGCTGATTAAAAATGCACTATGTTTTATTGCCGATGAATTTAAAAAGTCAGATGTTTTCATAACCGACGGGATTATTACCGAGATTTCCAGCACTATTTCTTCAAATGGTGCCGATAGAGTAATTGACGCATTGGATAAATATTTTTTGATACCGGGCTTTGTGGATGTTCATACACATTTACGTCAGCCCGGTTTTTCTTATAAAGAAACAATTAAGTCAGGCTCTATGGCAGGCGCAAGGGCAGGGTATACGGCTCTTTGCACAATGCCTAATCTTAACCCGGCTCCCGATTGCCCCGAAAATCTTAAGGCTCAAACAGATATAATTGAGCGTGATGCAGTTATTGATGTTCTTCCTTTCGGCACAATTACCAAAGGCAGAAAAGGCGAGGGCGAGGTTGTTGACTTTGAATCAATGGCTGATAAGGTTGTCGGCTTTTCAGATGACGGAACAGGTGTTCAAACCGGCGAACTTATGGAGAAGGCTATGGTACGGTGCGCTAAGCTTAATAAGATTATTTCAGCTCACTGTGAGGTTAATGATTTGCTCAAAGGCGGCTATATTCACGACGGTGTATATTGCAAGGAACACGGCCATAAGGGTATCTGCTCAAAGAGCGAATGGGCGCAGATTGAGCGTGACTGCAAGCTTGCAGAAAAAACGGGATGCAGATATCACGTGTGCCATATTTCAACTAAGGAAAGCGTTGATATTATCCGTAAGGCTAAGGCTCGTGGGGTTAAAGTTACGTGTGAAACAGGCCCGCATTATTTAACTATGTGCGACGAGGATTTGCTTGAGGACGGCAGGTTTAAAATGAATCCGCCGCTTAGAAGCCGAGAGGATATGAATGCTCTTATTGAGGGTGTTAAAGACGGCACGATTGATGTTATTGCAACCGACCATGCTCCTCATTCTAAGGAAGAAAAGTCAAAGGGGCTTAAAGGCTCGGCTATGGGTGTTGTCGGCTTGGAAACGGCATTCGGTGTACTTAATACAAAGCTTGTCAAAACGGGCGTTATTTCTCTTGAAAAATTGATTGATATGATGTCGGTTAAACCGAGAGAGATTTTTGATATTTCGGGCGGTAAAATTGAAGTAGGCGCTCCTGCCGATTTGGCACTGCTTGATATAGATAAAGAATGGTGCGTTGACCCTGAAAAATTTGTAACTATGGGTCGTGCAACACCGTTTCAGGATTGGAAACTGCAGGGTGAAAACCTTTTAACAATATATAAAGGAGAAATTGTTTATGAAGCCTTATAACAAAAAAATTGTGCTTGAAAACGGTAAAGAATTTTACGGTTACGGTTTTGGCGCAGATAAAGAAGCGATTAACGAAATTGTTTTTAATACTTCAATGGTAGGATATCAGGAAATTGTATCTGACCCAAGCTATACGGACCAAATGGTGTGTATGACATATCCGCTTATCGGCAACTACGGTATGACCGATGAGGATTATGAAACAAAAGTGCCGACTATGGGCGGTCTTATTGTAAGGGAGTATAACGATTTGCCGTCAAACTTCCGTTATACAAAGACACTTGATGAGGTACTCGTGGAATATGACATTCCTGCTATCAGCGGGGTTGATACAAGAATGATTACGAGAATTATTCGCGACGAGGGCTCGCAAAAGGTTATAATCTGCGATGCAAATGTGCCTTATGAGGAAGCTTTAAAGAAAGTCAGAGAGTATATAATTCCTACTGATATGGTTTCACGTGTAAGCTGCAAAAAGCGTTGGTATTCAAGAACTCCTAACCATAAATACGATGTTGTCGCTATTGACTGCGGTATTAAGCATAATATTATTCGCAAGCTTAATGAAAAGGGCTGTAACGTAACTGTTGTTCCTTATAATATTACAAGTGAGGAAATACTTAAAATGAGCCCGGACGGCTTGTTCCTTTCTAACGGTCCCGGTAATCCGGAGGACGTTCAGACTGTAATCAATGTTGTCAGAGAACTTAGAGGCAAGCTTCCTATTTTCGGAATTTGTCTTGGTCATCAAATGATTTCTTTGGCTCTCGGTGCTAAAACATTTAAAATGAAATTCGGCCACAGAGGCGGTAACCACCCTGTTAAAAATCTTGAAACAGGCAAGCTTGAAATTACTTCTCAAAACCATTCATACGCCGTTGATGTTAAATCTCTTGACGGCACAGACCTTGAACTTACCCATGTAAATCTTCTTGATGATACGGCTGAGGGTGTTAAGTGTGAAAAGGACAAGCTTTTCTCTGTTCAATACCACCCTGAAAGCGCACCCGGTCCGCAGGACAGCGCATACTTATTTGATGAATTTATTGCATTAATGCAAAAGGAGGAAGACTGATATGCCAAAAAGAACTGATATACATAAAATACTCGTAATCGGCTCAGGTCCTATTGTTATAGGTCAGGCTGCTGAATTTGACTACTCAGGTACACAGGCTTGTCTTGCTCTTAGAGAAGAGGGCTACGAGGTTGTGCTTATCAACTCTAACCCTGCAACTATTATGACGGATACAGATATTGCCGATAAGGTGTATATGGAACCGCTTAATCTTGAATATGTTGCAAGAATTATCCGTCACGAAAGACCTGACGCTATTTTACCGTCACTCGGCGGCCAGACAGGTCTTAACCTTGCAGTTCAGCTTGCTAAAAAAGGCGTGCTTAAGGAATGTGACGTTGAAATACTCGGTACTAATTTTGAAGCAATTGAAAGAGCAGAGGACAGAGAGCTTTTCAAGGAACTTTGCGAAAGCCTCGGCGAGCCGGTTCTTCCAAGTGAAATTGCCGAAAACCTTGAGGACGGTCTTAAGGCTGCAAAAGAAATCGGATTCCCTGTTGTTCTTCGTCCTGCTTTTACCCTTGGCGGTACAGGCGGCGGCTTTGCCGATGATGAAGAAGAATTTATGGTAATGATGAAAAATGCGCTTGCGCTTTCTCCGGTTCATCAGGTCCTTGTTGAAAAGAGTATTAAAGGCTATAAGGAAATTGAATATGAGGTAATGCGTGATGCTAACGATACCGCTATCACAATTTGTAATATGGAAAATATCGACCCTGTTGGTGTTCATACAGGTGACTCGGTCGTTGTTGCTCCGTCGCAAACTCTTACTAATAAAGAATATCAAATGCTTCGTGATTCTGCACTTCGCATTATCCGTGAGCTTAAAATTGAGGGTGGCTGTAATGTTCAGTTTGCCCTTGACCCTCATTCATTCCAATATTATCTTATCGAGGTAAATCCGAGGGTTTCACGTTCGTCTGCTCTTGCTTCTAAGGCTTCGGGCTATCCTATCGCAAGGGTTTCGGCTAAAATCAGCGTAGGTATGCACCTTGACGAAATTCCTATTGCCAACACTCCTGCATCATTTGAGCCTGCTCTCGACTATGTTGTAACTAAAATTGCACGTTTCCCGTTTGATAAGTTTGCAGACGCTAATAACACTCTTAATACTCAAATGAAAGCAACCGGAGAGGTTATGGCAATCGGCAGAACTATGGAGGAAAGCCTGCTTAAGGCTGTTCGTTCGCTTGAAACAGGAGTTTGCCATCTTTACAGCAAGAAGTTTGATACTTACACAGAAGACGAACTTCTTAAATATATCAAAAACGGTACTGACGACAGGCTTTTTGCCATCGCTCAGCTTATAAGGCTTAATACCGACTTAATCAGAATTTATAATGCTACAAAAATTGATATGTTCTTCCTTGAAAAGTTTAAGAACATTGTTGATTTTGAAAACGTTATTAAGGAAAATGTTAAAGATATTCAAACCCTTAAGGACGCTAAAAAAATGGGCGTTTCCGATAAATATATCGGTATGCTTTGGGGTATGAATGAATCTGAAGTATTTAATTTAAGAAAAGAAAATAATATTTTCCCTGTATATAAAATGATTGATACCTGCGCTTCCGAGTTCGATTCATACGTTCCTTATTTCTATTCAACTTATGAAGAAGAAAATGAGTCTGTAGTATCCGATAAAAAGAAAATTATTGTTTTAGGCTCAGGTCCTATTCGTATCGGTCAGGGTGTAGAATTTGACTATTCAACCGTTCATGCTATTTGGTCAATCCGTGAAGCAGGATATGAAGCAATTATTATCAATAATAACCCGGAAACTGTTTCGACTGACTATACAACCTCCGATAAGCTTTATTTTGAGCCGCTTACCGTTGAAGATGTAATGAACGTAATTACTCTTGAAAATCCGCTTGGTATTGTTGTGTCACTCGGAGGTCAGACTGCTATTAACCTTGCACCTCCTCTTGATGCACTCGGTGTTCCTATTATCGGTACTGATGTTGAGGCTATTGACAGAGCTGAAAATCGTGACAGCTTTGAAAAGGTTATGGAATCTCTCGGTATTCCTCAGCCAAAGGGACTTGCTGTTACCGATATTGAAGAGGGTGTAAGGGTTGCCGCTCAAATCGGCTATCCTGTTCTTGTAAGGCCTTCGTTCGTTCTCGGCGGCCGTGCAATGCAGATTGTTGCCAATGAGGAGTCACTTCGTCATTATCTCCAAACTGCCGTTGAAATTAATACAGAACAGCCGGTTTTGGTTGATAAATATATTATGGGCCGTGAGCTTGAGGTTGACGCAATTTGCGACGGCAAGGACGTATTTATTCCGGGTATTATGGAGCACGTTGAAAGAACCGGTGTTCACTCAGGCGACTCTATTTCGATTTATCCAACCTTTACCGCTTCCCAAAATGTTAAAGATAAAATTATTGATTATACCGTAAGGCTCGGTAAGGCAATAGGCATTGTCGGTCTTTATAACATTCAGTTTATTGCCGATAATAATGACGACGTTTACGTAATTGAGGTTAATCCACGTTCATCAAGAACTGTTCCTTTCCTTTCAAAGGCAACAAGCGTTCCTATGGCTCATATCGCAACTCAGGTCATCTTGGGTCATTCGCTCAAGGAACAGGGAATTGATAAGGTTTACCCTGAGGAGAAAAAGCGTTGGTATGTTAAGGCTCCTGCTTTCTCCTTCTCTAAGCTTAAGGGAATGGATACATACCTCTCTCCTGAAATGAAATCAACAGGTGAGGCAATCGGCTACGACAAGTCGCTTACACGTGCGCTTTATAAGGCTATTCAGGCATCGGGTATGAACGTTGCAAACTACGGCACTGTATTTGTAACTATTGCCGATCAGGATAAACCGGCTGCGCTCCCTCTTATTAAGCGTTTTTATGACCTTGGCTTTAATATTGAAGCAACAGAGGGAACCGCCAAATATCTTAAAAATCACGGTATTCGCACCAAGGTACGTGCAAAGCTTACTCTTGATGACAGCGATGAAATTCTTAAAGCACTTCGTCAAGGCCATATCGCTTACGTTATCAACACTATTGATATAAATGCTGGCGATTCACATTCCGACGGCTCTGAAATCAGACGTGCGGCAGTAGAAAATAATGTAACAATGTTCACTTCACTTGATACCGTTAAGGTGCTTCTTGACGTTCTTGAGGAGATTACACTCGGCGTATCAACAATTGACGAGGAATAATTATATATGTTTTTTGAAAGTGACTATAAGATTTTATCTAATGAAAAAATAGCTAAAGATGTTTATAAAATGAGGCTTGAGGGCGATACTTCTCATATCACCGCACCGGGTCAATTTGTAAATATCAAGCTTGACGGAAAATTTCTGCGCCGTCCTATCTCTGTTTGCGACTGCGAAGAAAATATTATCACAATTATATATAAGGTGGTCGGCGAAGGTACTGAGCAGATGAGCAATCTTAAAATAGGAAAAATGCTTAATGTGCTCACAGGTCTTGGCAACGGCTACGATATTTCAAAATCGACTAAGCCGCTTCTTATCGGCGGCGGCGTCGGTGTTCCGCCAATGTATTTTCTTGCTAAAAAGCTTATCGAATCAGGGCAGAGACCTTGCGTTGTTCTTGGCTTTAACACTAAGGACGAGGTTTTTTATGAAAATGAATTCAAGGCACTTGGGATTGACGTTTTTGTTGCGACTGTTGACGGTTCATACGGCGTTAAAGGCTTTGTAACTGACGCTTTTCCGGATGATTACGATTATTTTTATACCTGTGGCCCTCTCCCTATGTTTAAGGCGGTTTATGACAAAACGCAATGCTCCGGTCAGTTCTCGTTTGAGGAAAGAATGGGTTGTGGCTTTGGTGCCTGTATGGGTTGCTCCTGCAAAACAAAATACGGCAATAAGCGTATATGTAAGGACGGTCCCGTTCTTGTTAAGGAGGAGATTATATGGTAGATTTAACTGTAAATCTTGCAGGGCTTGAAATGGATAATCCGGTTGTTCCGGCTTCTGGTACTTTCGGATTTGGCAAGGAATTTAAGGATATTTATGATATCAACATTTTAGGCTCATTCTCGTTTAAGGGCACTACTAAGGATGCTCGTTTCGGCAATCCTACTCCGAGAATAGCAGAATGTACGTCGGGTATGATTAATGCCGTTGGGCTTCAAAATCCGGGTGTTCACCACGTTATTGAGCACGAATTGCCTGAAATGAAAGAATATTTCCATAAACCTGTTATCGCAAATGTGTCCGGCTTTTCGGTTGATGATTACGCTTATACCTGTTCGCTTCTTGATAAAGAGGAGCAAGTCGGTATATTAGAAGTTAATGTTTCCTGCCCTAATGTTCACGGCGGCGGAATGAGTTTTGGAACTTCACCTGAATGTGCGGCACAGGTAACCAAGGCTGTTAAAGATGTAACAACTAAGCCTGTGTTTATCAAACTTTCGCCTAATGTGACGGATATTGTTTCAATCGCAAAGGCTTGCGAAGATGCAGGCGCAGACGGCATTTGCCTTATAAATACTATGCTCGGTATGCGTATTGACCTTAAAAGACGTAAGAGCGTCATTGCCAACAAAATGGGTGGATTCAGCGGCGACGCTATTTTCCCTGTGGCAGTCAGAATGGTTTATCAGGTTGCAAAGGCTTGTAATATTCCCGTTATGGGCTGCGGCGGTGTGTCAAGCGCAAAAAATGTAATTGAAATGATGATGGCAGGCGCAACTGCTGTTCAGGTAGGGGCGGCAAATCTTGTAAACCCCTACGCTTGCAAGGATATTATCGAGGCTCTTCCTACTGAATGTGAAAAGCTCGGTATTAATAAATTAAGTGATATTATAGGAGTGATTGATTAATGGGTAAGGACGTTATTGTTGCTTGCGACTTTTCAAGCGCACAGCAAACCTTTGATTTTCTCGATAAGTTTACCGAGGAAAAACCTTTTGTTAAAATCGGTATGGAGCTTTTCTATGCCGAGGGTCCGTCAATAGTTAAGGAGATTAAGAAAAGAGGTCATAAGATTTTCCTTGACCTTAAGCTTCACGATATCCCTAATACCGTTAAAAAATCTATGGCTGTTCTTTCAAAACTTGATGTTGATATGACTAACGTTCACGCAGCAGGTACTGTTGATATGATGAAAGCTGCACTTGAAGGACTTACAAGAGCAGATGGCACAAGACCGCTTCTTATTGCCGTAACTCAGCTTACCTCAACAAGTGAGGAGCGTATGCAAAATGAACTTCTCATAAATGCGTCTATTAACGATACAATTGTAAAATATGCTCAAAATGCTAAGGCAGCAGGGCTTGACGGCGTTGTTTGTTCTCCTCTTGAGGCAGGTATGGTTAAGGATAATTGCGGCAAGGAGTTTATGACGGTTACACCGGGTGTTCGCTTTGCAGACGGTGATGTGGGCGATCAGGTTCGTGTTACAACTCCTGAAAAAGCTAAGGAAATCGGCTCTGACTATATTGTAGTCGGCAGACCTATTACCGCAGCGGCAGACCCTGTTGCGGCTTACAGAAGATGTGTTAAGGAATTTGTAGGATAAGGAGATACCAATGGAAGGATATAAAAGAGAATTTATAAAGTTTTTAGAGGATGCAGGAGTATTGAAGTTTGGCGATTTTACTGCTAAAAGCGGCAGAAAAATTCCTTATTTCATCAATGCAGGCGATATTAAAACAGGCGAGCAAATTCAAAAGCTCGGCGAGTTTTATGCAAAGGCTTATTTTGAAAAGGTAGGAAATAAGAAGTCGGTTCTTTACGGTCCGGCTTATAAGGGTATTCCTATTGCTGTTTCGGTTGCCGTTGCGCTTGCAAAAGACGGCCTTGATGTGCCGTTCTTCTTTAACCGTAAGGAGGAAAAAGACCACGGCGAAGGCGGTGTGTTTGTTGGCTATAAACCGCAGGCAGGCGAGGATGTTGTTATTGTTGAGGACGTTATCACTGCAGGAACTGCTATCAGAGAGAGTATGGCTATTCTTTCAAAGCTTGACGGCGTTAATGTTAAAGCTACATTTGTTATGGTTGACCGTAAGGAAAAAGGTCAGGGCGAAAAGAGCGCTATGGCTGAGGTAACAGACGAGTTTGGCTTTCCTGTATATTCGGTTGTAGACGTATATGATATTATCGAATATCTTGAAGAGGACGAAGCAAACAAGGAAAATGTTGACAGAATAAAAGCGTATCTTGCTGTAAACGGCGCAAAGGAATAATAGAAGGGAAGTGCTTAAATGAGACATTTGCTTGACACAACGGATTTATCGCTTGAAGAAGTAGACGGCATTATCTCTACTGCGATAGATATTATTAATAATAAAGAAAAATATGCTCACGTTTGTGACGGAAAGAAACTTGCTACACTGTTTTTTGAACCGTCAACCAGAACACGTCTTTCGTTTGAGGCTGCTATGATGGAACTCGGTGGCAATGTTTTGGGATTCAGCGAGGCGGCAAGTTCATCTGCATCAAAGGGTGAAACGGTTGAGGATACTGTCAGAATGGTATCCTGTTATGCCGATATTATTGCAATGCGCCACCCTCTTGAAGGTGCACCGAGAGTAGCAAGCTTTAAAAGCGGCGTACCTATTATTAATGCAGGTGACGGCGGTCATTCTCACCCGACTCAAACTCTTGCCGACCTTTTAACTATTTTCAGAGAAAAGGGCAGGCTTGATAATATGACAATAGGTCTTTGCGGTGACCTTAAGTTCGGCAGAACCGTTCATTCTCTTATCAAAGCTATGACAAGATATAAGAATGTTAAATTTGTTCTTATTGCCCCTAAAGAACTTGCACTTCCTGATTATATTAAGACGGATATTCTCGATAAATCGGGCAGTGAATATAAAGAGGTTGAAACTATGGAGGAGGCTATGCCGGAGCTTGACGTGCTTTATATGACTCGTGTTCAGCGTGAACGTTTCTTCTCCGAAGATGAATATCTTAAAGTTAAGGACTCATTTATTCTTGACCTTGACAAGCTTAAAACGGCTAAAGAGGACTTGACAATTATGCACCCTCTTCCGAGAGTTAACGAAATCGCAACAGAGGTTGACGATGACCCAAGGGCTAAATATTTTGTTCAAGCGCTCAACGGCAAGTATGTAAGAATGGCGCTTATTAAAACTCTTCTTGAATGGGCAGGTACAATCAAATGAAAATTGATGAAATAGAAAACGGTATTGTTTTTGACCATATTGCGGCAGGAAAAGGTATGGAGGTTTATAATACGCTCCGTCTTGATAAGCTTAAATGTCAGGTCGCTATTATTCAAAACGCAAAAAGCGAAAAAATGGGTGCAAAGGATATAATTAAGATTAATGAACTTATTGATATCAATCTTGATGTGCTTTGCTATATTGATAAAAATATTACCGTTAATGTAATCAAAAACGGTAAAAGCGTTGAGAAAAAAACTCTTTCGCTTCCAAAAACTCTTACAAATGTTATAAAATGCTCAAACCCTCGTTGCATTTGCAATAATGAGGATATTGATCATATCTTTACTCTTACCGACGATATCGGAACATATCGTTGTCTTTATTGTGAAACAAAGGCAAAATAATATTTAGTTGACAATTGTATTTTTTTATATTATAATCTTCTCGAAAAAAGGGAGTAGTTAGCATTTGCTTTTTGCAAATGTTGCATAGGTCGTCATGACGGGAAACCCGGTCTGTGCATTGCTGAACATTTTTCAGTTATAACGAGACTTTTATCGATTGCGATAAAGGTCTCGTTATTTTTATTTTCAATTTAATTTAAGGAGAAAAATATGGAAACACTACTTTTAAAAGTATCTGTTTTGCAGGAATTTGCTAATTTGTTTTCCAATATAGGCGAAACAAAATGGCAAATGGTGCTTATGTGGGCAGTCGGCGGGCTTCTCATTTATCTTGCAATCGCAAAACAGATGGAACCGACACTTCTTTTACCAATGGGATTTGGCACTATTTTGGTAAACCTTCCTTGGTCAGGCGCAATTACTCAACCCGGTGCTGAGGCAGGGCCTATCAGTGTGCTTTATAATGCAGGTATAGCAAATGAGCTTTTCCCGCTTTTGCTGTTTATAGGTATCGGCGCAATGATTGATTTCGGCCCGCTTCTTAAAAATCCGTGGCTTATGCTCTTCGGTGCTGCTGCTCAATTCGGTATTTTCTTTACCTTCTTTGTTGCAAGCTTCTTCTTTGACGTAAACGATGCCGCTTCTATCGCTATTATCGGTGCCGCCGACGGCCCTACGTCAATTTTCGTTGCAAACGAACTCGGCTCTAAGTATATCGGCGCAATTATGGTTGCCGCATATTCCTATATGGCTCTCGTTCCTATTGTTCAGCCGCCTGTTATTAAGGCTGTTACATCTAAAAAAGAACGTTTAATCAGAATGAAATATAACCCCGGCGACGTTTCTAAGACTACTAAAATTCTTTTCCCAATCGTTGTTACGGTTATCGCAGGTCTTGTAGCTCCTAAGTCGGTAGCTCTTGTTGGCTTCCTTATGTTTGGTAACCTTATCAGAGAATGCGGTGTTCTTAATAATCTTTCAGAAACTGCTCAAAATTCATTTGCTAATATAATTACAATTCTTCTCGGTATCACCGTAGCAGGTCAGATGCACTATAAAGAGTTTGTTCAACCGGCAACTCTTCTTATTCTCGGTCTTGGACTTGTTGCATTCGTATTTGATACTATCGGCGGCGTTGTGTTTGCGAAGTTCCTCAATCTTTTCTTACCAAAGGATAAGAAAATCAATCCTATGATTGGTGCGGCAGGTATTTCGGCATTCCCAATGAGCGGCCGTGTTGTAAACCAAATGGGACTTAAAGAAGATAATCAAAACTTCCTTCTTATGCAGTCAATTTCAGTAAATGTTTCAGGTCAGATTGCTTCTGTTATCGCAGGCGGTCTTATCCTGACACTTGTATCTTGATAGGAGGGTAATATATGTATAATTTAGCAGTAACCCTTATGGCGTTTTTGATGAAAGTTACGATTTATGCAGATAGCTGGAAAACGTCACTTCCCGTTGTGCTTTTCGGTATGCTCGGTATCTTCATTGTAATCGGCGTTGTAGTTCTTGTGACATACCTTCTCAATAAGCTCACAAGCACAAAGAAGAAAAAAGATAAGGACGAAAAATAAATAAAAATTTAGGCTGTTGTTGTTTTTTGAAAACAACAACAGCCTTTTTTCTTTGCAATCTGTGATTGCGATTTATTTTTTCAATCTGTTTGTTACTTCTTGAGCGCTGAAATATATTTCTTCTTTATCAATATTCACAAATTCGCCGTTTTCATAAAGTATTTTGCCGTTTATCACAGTCATTTTAACGTCGTCCTTTGAGCCTGAATAAACAAGATTTTTAGTGATGTTGTTAATCGGCTGCATATTCGGTCTGTTAAGGTCAATAACCGTTAAATCGGCAAGCTTGCCCTCGGCAATGCAGTCGCAATTATCAAGCCCCATACATCTTGCCGAGCCGACCGTTGCTGCCTTGAGTATCTCGTTTGCGTCCATAGCCGCCGCATCGTTGTGCTTTAGCTTTTGCAAAATGCTGATAAGATACATTTCTCTAAACATATCAAGCGCATTGTTTGAGCTTGGACCGTCTGTACCGACTGCAAGGTTAAGCCCCAAATTGCTCATTTTTTGAACGTCGGCAATGCCTGAGGCAAGCTTTGCATTTGAGCCTGCATTGATAACTGCCCATAGCCCACGTTTTTTATAAATTTGCATATCGTTGTCGCTGAGCCATACACTGTGGTAGCCACCGCCGCCGTAGTTCCATAAGCCCAATTCCTCAAAAAGCTCTGTCGGAGTTTTGCCGTATCTTTCAATGCAACCATCAACCTCGCTTTTCGTTTCGCTTGAATGGGTAAATACAGGCGCTTTGTATTTTTGTGCAAGCTCGCTTATGCCTTCAAGAATTTCTCTTTTGGTGGTATATTCAGCGTGAAAGCCTAATTTGTAGCTGATAAGCTCGTTGTAATTATTATAGGTATTGTAGTATTCTTCAAGCTTTTTAACAGACTCTTTGAAATTGTTTACCGCACCGCACATAACCGTTCTGAAACCGAAATCAACGCTTGCTTTTGCCATACTTTCTGGGAAATAATACATATCAAAGCAGGCGCTTGTTCCGCTTGTTAAATATTCAAGAAATGCGAGTTTTGAAAGTTTATAGATATCCTCACTTTCAAGCTTTGCCTCAATAGGGAATATCTTGTCATTAAGCCATTTATCAAGCGGCAAATCGTCGCTGAAGCTTCTGCCAAAAGTCATTGCGCTGTGAGTGTGTGCATTTTTAAAGGTAGGCATTAAAAGATTACCGTTTAAATTGATTTCTCTTTCAAATTTTTCTACGTCTTTTTTAGGACCGACATAGACTATTTTGTTTGTGTCAATCCAAACCTCGTCATTTGTTATATCAAAATTGCCGTTTAATGCCAATACCTTGCCGCCAAAAAATCTAATCATTTAAGTAACTCCTTTAAGCTTTTGTCATAAGGCGCTTTTGCAATTCCTTTGTCCGTAATTATCGCCGTGATAAGCGAATTGTCAGTCACGTCAAATGCAGGATTTAAGCATTTTGTTTCTTCAAGCGCAGTCGGCTTTTCAAAATATTTTTTCTTAATCTCGTCGCCGTCACGCATTTCAATTTTAATGTCGTCGCCTGTTTTGCAGTCAAAGTCAACGGTCGAATAAGGCCCTAAAACATAAAAGGGAATACCGTAATATTTTGCAAGCACGGCAACTGAACTTGTACCTATTTTGTTTGCGACGTCGCCGTTTGCCGCAACCCTGTCACAGCCGACAAGCACAGCGTTAATAAGCCCCTTTTTCATTACAAAGCCCGCCATATTGTCGCATATAACGGTTACGTCAATTCCTGATTTTTCAAGTTCATAAGACGTCAGCCTTGCACCCTGCAAAAGCGGTCTTGTTTCGTCGGAATAAACCTTGAAATTATAACCCTTTTCCTTGCCTAAAATCAGCGGACCCAATCCCGTTCCGTATTTGCTTGTTGCAAGCTCTCCTGCGTTGCAATGTGTAAGTATTCCGTCGCCGTCGTTTAATAGTGATAAGCCGTATTCGCTTATCCTTTTGCACATTTCTATGTCCTCTTTGTGAATGGCAATCGCCTCGTCTAAAAGATTTTTACCGCTTTCATAAGCCTCGACAATTCTTGCCGTTGCCCAGCTTAAATTAACAGCGGTGGGGCGGGAGGAGTCGAGATATTTTTTTAGCGCATATATATCGTTATCTTTAGAAAAAAGCGCCATGCAATATCCCGCAAATATCCCGATTGCCGGTGCTCCTCTTACTGCCAAATCTTTAATAGCGTCAAAGGCCTGCTCTTTATTTTTAATTTCTATCCACTTTTCCTCGTTAGGTAAAAGTCTTTGGTCGAGTATACAAAGTTTATCGTCTTTATATTGCAAATTTTCCATATTAAAAGTTCCTTTGCTGTTATTATATTAATTATTATAATGTTTTTTATCTTTTAAATCAATATTGCTATTGCATTATTTGGATATATTTGTTATTATATTTAGGAACATTTTTTCTTTTTTGGAGGAAAGCTATGAAAAAGGCAATTTCGGTGCTTCTTTGCATTGTCCTTGTTGTAAGCGGAGTTTTCGCTATGGCAGGCTGTACTAAGCAAAAGCAAATAACTAACGATATTGTTCTTATTACCGACGGTGGCGCCGTTAATGATAAGGGCTATAATCAAAGCGCATGGGACGGTGTTAATTCCTATGCAAACGATAATAAAATGAGTGCTCGCTATTATCAGCCTGTTCTTGATGAAAACGGTGAACTTACAAGCGATAACGTTGAAAAATATGTTAAACTTGCACAGGATAACGGCGCTAAATATATCGTTTTCCCCGGTGAGAAATTTGAGGTTATTGCATATGAAATTGCAAGCTCATTCCCTGAACTTAATTTTGTTTTGGTTGACGGAATTCCTCATTCCGAAAGTGATAAGACTGACCGTTATATTTCTAATGTAATGTGTGTTACGTTTGATAATCTTCAAAGCGGTTATCTCGCAGGCTATATTGCTGTTAAAAACGGCAATACAAAGCTTGGCTATTTCGGTCAGTATAACAGCGATGATTCTGCTAATTACGGCGCAGGCTTTGCTCAAGGTGCGGCTGCTGCGGCTAATGAACTCGGTGTTCCGGTTACTCTTGATTGGGCTGATTACGATTCACCGCTTATTAACTATAACTACGGCTTTACACTTACCGCTTGCTATAAGAAAGCAAGTGAAGTTAAAAATAAAGAAGTTTTCACCGTTAAGGTTGAAAACGGTATCGGAAGCGGTACATATAAAGAAGGCTCTAACGTAACCGTTACCGCTGACCCTGCTCCTAAGGGAAAGGTTTTTGATAAGTGGGTTACCAAGAGCAATACAGACGGCGTTAAAGATAAAAAGGTTAATATTTCATCTAAGACTAAATCGTCAATGAATCTTCTTGTTGAAAAATGTGATTGCACAATTACAGCTACATATAAGGATGCAGAGGGCGCTCAGTATGACGTTCAGGTGCTTGGCGCAGACGGCAAGAGCGTATATTCTCAGCAGTATGTTTCTGAAAATACAAGCGTTGACATTACTGCTCCTGCTCCTACTACACCTTATACAGTATTTGACCATTGGGAAACAGATGACAAAGACGCTGTTGAGGACGTTAATTCTAGATCAACTAAGGTTAATGTAACAAATAAGGACGTTAAGCTTGTCCCTGTATATAAACAAAGTGAAACTCCTACCTTTGAAGTTAAAGTTGTAACAGGTGAGGGCGGAAACGGCGAATCAACAGGTGACGGTTACTATGTTGAGGGCGATAAGGTTGAGCTTAGTGCGGCTGTTCCTAAAGAGGGTTATATGTTCTCTCATTGGGAAAATAAAGACTCCTATGGCGTAGGTGCAGGCATTGCTATTGAAAACGAATATTATTGGAATACATCATTTGATATGGTTGACCGCTATGCTTCAATTCCTGAAAAAATGTTTGACGAGGGTGTAACTCTTGTATTTGCAGGTGGCAATGATAAGGAAGAATCGGCTTATACGGCTAAGTATAAGTTTGATGCAAGCCCAAGCGTTGTTGCGGCAGGAGCATCTCACGATGACCAGGCTTACGCTGTTGTTAAAAATTACAGCGAGGCTGTTCAGGATTGCCTTAAGGATTTCAACGGCGGTACTGTTATTGCGGCTAACTGCTCAACAGACGGCATTTATGTTGACGGTCTTGCAGACGGCACAGATGAGGAAAAAGCAATTAAAGAAAGTGTTGATAATGTTTATAAAGCACTTGCAAACGGCAAAATCACACCGTCACGTTGTGAGGGCGGCGCAGGTTATGAATTTTGTAAATCGTTTAGTGAGAAAAAACTTTCAAACTGCTTCACTCTTAACGGCTGGTTTGTAGATGCAACAACTACTGCTAAATAATTTCATTGTTTTAATTTTAAAAGGTCGGATTTTCCGACCTTTTATTTTTACTTATTTTTACTTTTTATTTTTTGTGACTTTATAAGGCTTTGAATCGTGTTATGTGTGAAAGGGGGAATAGGCTTGGATAAAGAAAAAGAAAACGAGTTTAACACGGCTTACGATTTGTATGCCGATATGCTCTATAAAATTGCCTACTTACATACAGCAGATAAAGATGAGAGCGAGGATATTTTGCAAGAGGTTTTCATCAAACTGTTGTATAAAAGCCCCTCTTTTAAGGACAGCGAGCATAAAAAAGCGTGGCTTATCAAAACAACAACTAATCAGTGCAAGGACTTTTTAAAATCGTCAAGGCGAAAAAATCTGCCGTTAAATGATGAAATTTTGGGTGAAGAGATTTTTGATGATAAAAAGCTTGACGTGAGAAATAAGCTTTTAAAGCTTGATTCAAAATATAAAACAGTCCTTTACCTCTATTATTATGAGGATTACACGGTTGAAATGATAGCAAACACGCTTTCTCTTTCTAAGTCTAATGTTAAAATGAGGCTTAAAAGGGGCAGAGAACTGTTAAAAAATGAATTGGAGGAATATAGCAATGACTGACGAAAAAAAGATTATAAAAGAAGCCATAGATGATATTAAACCTGATGTGTATATGAAAACCAGACTTCAAGCGAAAATTGAAGAACCGAAAAGAAAAAGCGCTAAATCGTTTCTTAAGCCTGCACTTAGCTGTACCCTTGCGCTCGCCGTGCTTGCAGGTGTTGGCACTTACGGTATGACGAGAGATAATACTCCCGTCACCTCTCAAACGTCAAATGTAAAGCTTTCAAGCCATAGCTTCAATATCGTCGCTTATGCGCAGGACGAAAACGGAAATAAAAGTAAAAATATTACACTCGGCGAAAATGACGTTACAACCCTTAAAAATTATCGAGTTAAGGCATATAAGGATTCCGACGGTTATCAGGCTGTTAAAAGCGGCTGTGAATCAGGCTTTGCAATAAACGCAAAAAATGTTGCAGAGGCGACATTTGAAAGTGAAAAGGGTAAGTTCTCTTATTATGATATGCTGCTTCAAAGTAAGCTTATTGATGAGGGCAAGTTCTATGTTGAAATTCCGCTTACCGATGAAGAGAATAAACTTTATCACGATAAGTATGAAAACAAAGACAGAGAGTTTTACAACTATCTCTCAAAGCATAAGGATTTATCAAAATATTTTAACGGAAAATCGCAAAATGCCGAAGATTACGGAATTTATTATTCAGATAAGAATGATTATAAAAACGAAAATCAACTTCTTTTGGCACCGGTAAAATATTATGATGAGCTTTCTTCAAAGTCTGACGACAAAAAAATCAGCGTTAAAACTTACCGTGACGGCGACAAAATTCAAGACGTGTACTATTCTGCCGATGATGCAATATATGCCTTGATTAAAAATCCTGATTTAAAATATGAGGATTTGCCAAGCGATACAATCACAATTACTGTTAAATTCAAGGACGGACAGAAGGCAACAAAGAAAATCAAGACCTCATTTAACTCAAAAGGTCAGCTTCAGCTTCAATATGTAAAATAAACGATAAGCCTCCTTGCAAAAGGAGGCTTATTCAGACTGCCAATAAAGTGGCTAAAACGCGCCGTGCTATAAAACGAAATTCCATTCGGGGTCCCCGAAAAACGTAAGCTTTTTTGGGGAGAGGAGAAAGGAATGGAGTGTTTATTATAAATTTTGCAAAAATTTATTCAAACACGGAATTTCTTTCAAGGTATCGTAGGGGCGATTATCAATCGCCCGAATAAGGCGAACAAAGTTCGCCTCTCGACGACGTTGCAAAAACTTTAGTTATCACTTGCTACGAAACAGTACAGTGTACTGTTTCTCCCAAATTCACAAGTGAATTTGGAGCCACGTGTCTCTTGTGCTTCGCACAATTCACTCTTCAACAGTTTTATTTGAAAAAAGCAAGCTGATGCACCAAATGGCGGCAAGTCCTACAAGGCTGTATATAATTCTTGCAAAAACGGAATCCTGTCCGCCGCATATCCAAGCAACTAAATCAAATCTGAAAAGACCCACAAGCCCCCAGTTTATGCCGCCTATTATATTTAAAATAAGTGCAATAATATTGACAATTTTCATATTTATCACTCCAAAAATAAAAGTCATTAGTAGTATGATACCGCTAATGACTTTTATTCATTAATTTTGAAATTTTTAAATATTAGTTACAATGATTTCGCACTTGCCGCAAATTTCATACTTGCCAAAGCCTGCCGGAATAAAGAAGCTGTCACCCTTTTTGAGTTCCTTGCCGTTTATTTCACCCTCGCCGTCAATTACGAGCACGTGGTTAAAGGACTTTTCATCTGCCTCAAGAGTAAGGCTTTTTTCAACGTCGTAATGATTAACGGTGAATAAATCGCATTTTGTAAGAAGCGTTGAATCAAAGCCGTCGCCGATAACCTTGTCGCCCATAGGCTTAATATCATATTTCGGCGGCTCGGTAACAGATACGTCAACTGCTTTTTTTACGTGAAGTTCTCTCGGCTTTCCGTCTTTTCCTATTCTGCCGTAATCGTAAACTCTGTAAGTTGAGTTTGAATTTTGTTGAATTTCAGCAATTAAAACACCCTTGCCGATAGCGTGAACGGTTCCGGCTTCAATAAAGAATAAATCACCCTTTTTAACATTAACCGTATTTAATACGTCAAGTAAAGTGTTTTCTTCAATTGCTTTTTTAAATTCTTCCTTGCTGATTTTTTCCTTAAAACCGTAAACAAGATGAGCATCAGGCGTTGCGTCAATAACATACCAAATTTCGGTTTTGCCGAATTCGTGCTCAACTCTTTTTGCGTATTCGTTGTCAGGGTGAACCTGAATTGATAAATTATCCTTAGCGTCAATAAGCTTGATAAGAACAGGGAAGTAAGGAAAATCTAAGCTTCGTGTGCCGACAAGCTTTTCTTTGCCCTCTTTTTCAATGACTTCTTCAAGCGTTTGACCGTCAAATTCACCGCCGTCAATTGTATTCATTCCGTCCTTATGGCACGAAAGCATCCATCCCTCAGCCAGAATGTCCAAATCACTTTTAAAACCAAAATCAGTTTTGAGCCTTGTGCCGCCCCAAATATAATCTTTGAATACGGGCTTAAGCTTTAAAATATCCATTTTATTTACCTCGAAAATATCTATAATACACATAGATTTTAATTATATTTATATAATATCAAAAAATCACTATACTTTCAATCAAAAATAGTGTAAAATATAAACATTAATTTCGGAGATTTTATTATGAATGTTTTGGATGTTCAAAATTTAACACTTTCTTTTGGTGAAAATACGCTTTTTTCCGACCTCTCGTTTGACATTCAGGATAAGGAAAAGGTCGGCTTTGTCGGCGTTAACGGCGCAGGCAAAACTTCACTTTTTAAGATTATTACAGGCGAGTATAAAGCTGACAGCGGCAATTGCTTTATTTCTAAAAATGCAAGGCTCGGCTATATGGAACAGCATACCTGTTCAAATGATAAAACAATTTGGGCGGAACTTGTTAGTGTATATGACGATTTAATTCAAATGGAAATTGAGCTTGATAGTATTAATGAAAAGCTTAAAACCAATCATTCCAAAGAACTTATTGACCGGCAGGAATATTTGAACGATGAGTTTACCCGAAACGGTGGGCTTACTTATAAATCTATGACTCGCTCGGCTCTTTTGGGCTTGGGCTTTAGCGAGGACGATTTTGATAAGCCTACTTCTAAGCTTTCAGGCGGTCAAAAATCTAAACTTATCCTTGCAAAACTTTTGCTTTCAAAGGCTGATTTTTTACTTCTTGATGAGCCTACAAACCATCTTGATATCAGTGCTATTGCGTGGTTAGAGGATTTTCTTAGAAATTTTAACGGCGCTTGCCTTATTATCAGCCACGACAGATATTTTCTTGACCGTGTAACGGATAAAACTATTGAGCTTGAAAATAAAAAGATGCGCTCATACAAGGGCAATTATTCCGAATTTCTTGTTAAAAAAGCGGCTGAGCAAAAAGCAATTGAAGAAAAATATGAGAATGATATGAAAGAGATTGAACGTCTTGAAGGTATCATTGCTCAGCAAAGGCAGTGGAACAGAGAAAAGAATATCAAAACTGCCGAGAGTAAGGAAAAGGTTGTTGAAAAAATTAAGGCTCAACTTGTAATTCCCGATAAAAAGCTTGAAAAAATCAGGTTTGATTTTACGCCTAAATGTGTATCGGGTGAGGATGTTTTAGAAGTTGACGGTCTTAAGAAATCTTTTGGGGAACATATTGTTTTTCAAAACGCAAGCTTTAATGTTAAAAGGGGAGAACGAGTTTTCCTTTTGGGCGATAACGGCTGCGGCAAAACCACTCTTTTAAAAATTCTTATGGGCGATTTAAGCCGAGATGACGGAACGTTTAAATTCGGCGCAAGTCTTATGACGGGATATTTCGACCAAGTTCAGGCTAAGCTTGACTTGAGCAAGACCGTGCTTGACGAGGTTTGGAGCGCATATCCGTTTATGACCGAAACTAAGGTCAGAAACGCACTTGCCGCCTTCCTCTTTAAAGGGGAAGAAGTTTACAGAAAACTTGATGTTTGTTCGGGCGGTGAGCGTGCAAGAGTTGCGCTTTTGAAACTTATGCTCGGCGGGTATAATTTTCTTTTGCTTGATGAGCCGACAAATCATCTTGATGCTTTTTCACGTGAGGAACTTGAAAATACACTTCTAAATTACAGCGGAACTATGCTTATTGTATCTCACGACAGATATTTTATTAATAAGCTTGCTACACGCATTGTTGAGCTTACTCCAAACGGCTGCAACAATTTCCTTGGAAATTATGATGATTACAGCGAGCACAGATATGTAAGCGAGGTTAAAAAAGAAGAAAAGCAAAAGCCTAAGGTTAATGATTATAAGCTTAAAAAAGAAAGGCAGAGTAATTTAAGAAAGCTTAATACTCTTTTAAAGCGTCTTGAGGAGAAAATTGATGAAACCGAAAATGAAATCGGCAAATACGAGTCAGAACTTTCGGGCGCAGAGTATGAAAAGCTTATGGAATATACTTCTAAAATCGACGAACTTTCAAAAAAGCGTGATGTGCTTTATGAAAAATGGGAGAATGCCTCTCTTGAACTTGCACAATTAGAGGAAGAATAGCTATGTCAAAAATTGTAGTTGTCGGCGGCGGAGCGGCAGGGCTTTTGTGTGCGGCTAAAAGTGCCGAAAAGGGCAACGATGTTATTATAATAGAAAAAATGAATAGATGCGGCAGAAAGCTTATGATTACTGGCAAAGGCAGATGCAATGTCACAAATGCAAGCTTTGAGCTTGACGATTTGATATCAAACGTGCCTACAAACCCACGTTTTCTTTATTCTGCATTTTCAAATTTTATGCCTTATGATACTATGGCTTTGTTTGAAGAACTCGGCGTGCCGCTTAAAATAGAGAGGGGAAACCGTGTTTTTCCTCAAAGCGATAAAGCTGTTGATATTGTTGATGCACTTGTGAATTACGCTAAACAAAGCGGTGTTAAAATAATTCAAGGAAAAGTAAAGGCGTTTGAACTTGACGGTAATGCGATTAAAACGCTTATTCTTGATGATAAAACTAAAATTGAATGTGATAAGGTTTGCCTTTGCACGGGCGGTAAAAGCTATCCGCTTACAGGCTCAACAGGCGATGGATATACTCTTGCAAGGTCAGTAGGTCATACGATTACACCGTTAAAGCCAAGCCTTGTTCCTCTTGTTTGTCCTAATAATTTTATACCGAGGCTTCAGGGCTTGTCGCTTAAAAATATCGAAATTACTCTGTTTGAGGAAGAAAAGGCGATTTATTCTGATTTCGGAGAAATGATATTTACTCATTACGGTGTGTCCGGTCCTGTTATTTTGTCTGCTTCAAGCCATATTAAAAATATGGGTAAAAAGTCATATAAAATTAAGATAGACTTAAAACCTGCGCTTGATTTTCATACTCTTGATAAGCGTATTTGCCGTGACTTTGAAGAATTTGCAAATAAAGATTTTGTTAATTCTCTTTCAAAACTCTTGCCGAATAAGCTTATTCCTGTTATAGTTTCATTAAGCGGTATTAAGTCAGGTGAAAAGGTTAATCAAATCACAAGAGAACAAAGGCTCAAGCTTGTTGATTTGATTAAAAATTTCTATGTCACTGTAAGTGATTTTCGTCCTATTGATGAGGCGATTGTAACCTCAGGCGGAGTAAATGTTAAGGAAATCAATCCTAAAACAATGTGTTCAAAAATAATTGATAATTTATATTTCGCAGGAGAAATTATAGATGTGGACGCATATACGGGCGGTTTTAATTTGCAAATTGCATTTTCAACTGCTGTTTTGTGCGCCGATAATATGTAAATAAATTAAAGAGGTAATTAGTGTGAAAAATCACACTAAAAAATTATATGTCAGTTGCGGTGCCCAAAATTTACTGTCACACATAAATGTGCTCCTAAATTTTGACCGCTGTCAGTTCTTATTGCTTCCTTAATCTCGCACTGCGAGCGGTTGCAAACGAACTCTTCAAAATTTGCCTGCGGCATAATTTTGAAATGACTGAAATCACCATTTACGCCTGTTCAGGCAACGCAGGTCATCAGGTGATTTTTAATAAACTATTTGTTGCCTGAAAGGCTATGGTGATTATGATGAATGTTGCAATTGACGGTCCTGCAGGTGCAGGCAAATCCACAATAAGCAAGGGTGCGGCGGGGAAACTCGGCTTTATCTATGTTGATACGGGTGCTTTGTACCGTACAATCGCACTTAATGCCATAAGACGTGGTGTTATAGATAATGAAGATGAAGTTATTAAAATGCTTGATGATACCGATGTCAAGCTCGGTTTTGAAAACGGCACGCAATGCGTTTATCTGAACGGTGAGGAGGTTTCTGCCTTTATCCGCACTCCTGAAATTTCTATGGGCGCTTCCAAGGTGTCGGCTATTCCTAAGGTTAGGGAATATCTTCTTGATCTTCAAAGAGATATTGCTAAAAAGAATAACGTTATTATGGACGGCAGGGATATAGGTACAGTCGTTTTGCCTAATGCCGAGTGCAAAATTTTTCTTACCGCTTCTCCCCAGTGTCGTGCTCAAAGAAGATATAAGGAACTTATTGAAAAAGGCGAGAACGTTAAGTATGAGGACGTGTTAAATGACGTCAATGAGCGTGACTATAACGATTCTCACAGAAAAATTGCACCTCTTAAACCGAGTGAGGAGTCTGTTATTGCCGATACTTCAAAGCTGTCGCTTGACGAGTCAATTGCACTCATTGTAAAAATTATAAAGGAGCATATGTAAATTGAAAGAATTTGATTTTACCCAAATTAAACATTATAAGCTTTATAATTTTATTAAAGCTGTTTTTCGTCCTCTTGTTAAGCTTGTTTTTAAAGCAAAGTTTAAAGGACTTGAAAATGTGCCCCAAGACAAGGGCACTAAATACATAGTTGCCATTAACCATACCAGTGCGATTGACCCTATAATTGTTGCGTGTCCTAAGGAGCTTCCTCCGCTTCACTTTATGGCTAAGGTTGAGCTTTTTAAAAATCCTTTTGGCGCTTGGTTTTTAACCCATATGTATGCTTTTCCTGTTAAAAGAGGAAAGGGCGATACTTCCGCTATAGAATACGGTGAAAAAATTCTTAATGAGGGTCATGTAATGGCTATTTGCCCTGAGGGTAAGAGAATTAAGGATAAAGGCGGTGTTCCGCAAAAGGCTAAAGCGGGAGTTGCCATTATTGCTAAGGCTACGGGCGCCGATGTTCTTCCTGTTGCAATTTGCTGCGACGGTAAAATTAAAGCCGGTAAGCAGGTTACTGTTTCTTACGGTAAGCTTATCAAAAACAGTGAGCTTGGGCTTGACGGAGAAAATGTTGCACCGAGTGATATTAAAGCGGCAGCTAATATGGTAATGGGCAGAATTACCGAGCTTTGGGAGGCTGAACGCAATGCAGGTTAATCTTGCAAAAACAGCGGGCTTTTGCTTTGGAGTTGACAGGGCAGTTAATCTTGTTTATGATTTGCTTCAAAAGGGTGAGAAGGTTTGCACTCTCGGTCCGATTATTCACAATCAGCAGCTTGTTGATGATTTAAAAAGCAAAGGCGTTAAAATTATTGATGACGTTTGCGATTGCCCCAAGGGGTATACTGTTGTAATAAGAACTCACGGAGTTGAAAAAGAGGTTATCGATAAGGCTGAGGACAGTAATATTAATTTCATTAATGCAACATGCCCTTTTGTTTTGAAAATTCATAAAATCGTGTCAGAACAGCCTGACGGTACGGTTACTCTTATTGCAGGGGACGAAAATCATCCTGAGGTTTTGGGTATTCGCTCCTACTGCAAGGGCGAAAGCTTCGTCTTTAAAAACGAAGATGAACTTCAAATAATTCTTGAAAATCTCCAAAATTCAGCCGAAAAATCTGTAATTTGCGTTTCTCAAACAACTTTTTCGCTAAAAGAATGGAAAAAATGCGAAAAAATAATAAAAAAACTATATACAAATTGCAAAATTTATAGTACAATATGTAATGCTACAGCCGATAGGCAGGAAGAAGCGGCACTGCTTTCAAAAAAAGCAGATGCTATGATTGTAATTGGCGGTAGGCATTCATCAAATACCTGTAAGCTCAGGGATGTTTGCAAGTCAAATGCCGATACGTTTCTTATTGAAACTGCGCAGGAACTTAAAAACATTGATTTGAGCAAATACAGTTATGTTGGTGTTACTGCCGGGGCTTCGACACCCTCGGTAATTATCAAGGAGGTACTAAAAACCATGTCCGAAGAAAAAATTGAAAAGGAAGTTGAAGTAGCTGCAACAGCTGCGGAGACAGCAGAAACCGCTGATAAGGCCGCTAAGGCTGCTGTCAAAGCATCTGCTGATGGTGAAGCAACCTTCGAAGAAATGCTTGAAGAATCATTCAGAGAAGATGAAAACAGCAAGGTCGTAACAGGTACTGTTGTCAACATTACTCCTACAGAGGTATTTGTAGACGTTGACGGTAGAAAGCAGACAGGCGTTATCGCACTTGATGATCTTTCCGCTGAACCTATCAGCAATCCAAGCCAAGCAGTTTCAATCGGTGACAAGCTTAGTCTTGTTATTATGAAAACTGATGACAGCGAGGGCGTTCTTAAGCTTTCTAAGAAGCTTGTGGATGCTTTTCAGGGATGGGAAGAAATCGTTAAGGCAAAGGAAAACGATGAAATTCTTGAAGGTGTTGTATCAGCAGTTGTTAAGGGCGGTGTAGTTGCCGTAACTAACGGTAGCAGAGTATTTATCCCTGCTTCTCAAACAGGTGTTCCGAGAAATCAGGAACTTGATGTTCTTAAGGGTACAACAGTTCGTTTCAGAATTATTGATATTAACCCTGCAAGACGTCGTGCAGTAGGCTCAATCAAGGTTGTTGCTAACGAGGAAAGAAAGGCACAGCAGGATGCATTATGGGCAACTCTCGAAGAGGGTCAGAAGCTCACAGGTACTGTTAAGTCATTAACAAGCTATGGTGCATTTGTTGATATCGGCGGTATGGACGGTATGATTCATATCAGCGAGCTTTCATGGAACAGAATCAAGCATCCGTCAGAGGTTGTTAATGTCGGCGATACTGTTGAGGTTACAATTAAGAAGCTTGACCCTGAAACAAGAAAGATTTCTCTCGGCTTTAAGAAGCTTGAGGACAACCCATGGGAAATCCTTAAGAGAGATTATCCTGTAGGCACTGATTGCAAAGCTAAGATTGTTGGTCTTGCATCATTTGGCGCATTTGCTAATATCCTTCCGGGCATTGACGGTCTTATCCACATCAGCCAGATTTCTTGGGAAAGAATTAACACTCCTGCCGATGTACTTAAGGTTGGCGATGAAGTTGACGTTAGAATTACTGAGGTTGACTTTGATAAGAAGAGAGTTTCTCTTTCAATGAAGGAACTTCTTCCTAAGCCAAACGCTGACGAGGCAGAGGCTGACGACGCAGACGACGCTGAATAATCTTACTTATTCAATATTTTACGGCTTCACGCATTTGCGTGAAGCCGTTTTTATATGCTTATCAAAAAAACGGTATTGCCAAATTTGCAATACCGTTTTTGCTTATTTAATATTCAATTTCACCTTTATATACAAGGTTGCAGTCGCCTGTTAAGGTGACGCCGGTATCTGAATAATTAACTATCAAATCGCCGCCTTTAACCTTTACGGTGATATCTTCGTCTTTATTGCAATATCCGTTTTCAACCGCTGCAATAACTGCCGCACAAGCACCTGTGCCGCAAGCCTGCGTCTCGCCGTTTCCACGCTCCCATACACGCATTTTAAGCGTTTTTGAATTAACTACTCTGACAAACTCGGTATTAACTCTTTCAGGGAAAATAGGCGCTGTTTCAAACTGAGGGCCGACGCTTTCAATATCAATCCTGTCTACATTGTCAACAAATACTACGCAGTGCGGATTGCCGACGGCACAGCAGGTGATATTGTACTGCTTTGAGCCTATTTCAGCAGGATAGTTGATAGCCTTTTCGCTGTCAATCAAAACAGGAATTTTAGCCGTATTAAGCTCAGCTTTGCCCATTGATACCTTGACTGACGATACCTTTCCGTCACGTGTAAATAGGCGAAGAACTTTTACGCCCGAAGCTGTTTCTATAGTGATTTTATCTTTTTTGACGATATCGTTATCATAAAGGAATTTGCCTACACACCTTATCGAGTTGCCTGCCATCTTGCCCTCACTGCCGTCAAGATTAAAGACACGCATTTTAGCGTTTGCAATCTTGCTTTCTTCAATAAGAACTATTCCGTCGCCGCCGATACCCTTGTGCCTGTCGCAAAATTCAATTGCAAAACTTTCAGGGCAGGTGATAATACCGCATTGATTGTTAAAGAAAATGTAGTCGTCGCCGGTGCCTTGCATTTTGGAAAATTTAAGTATTCCTTTTTCTTTACGCATAAAGTTGATATCAACAAGCTCGGTGTTCGTTTCCTTGTAACGTGATGCAATGATATCCGCAACGGCATTGGCAGTATCGAGGGAAGTGATTGTAGCAATGCCAAGCTGATTTGCTCTGTTGTGAAGTTTGATGTAATCGGCAATTGATTTTTTGTCGCTTTTGCCTGTATATACAATGTAATCAAGCTGACCCGATTCAACAAGGTCCATAATGGAGTTGTCCTCTCTGAGCTTGTTTACAACATTAACCTTAATGCCCAAGCTTTCAATCGCCTTAGCCGTTTCGGGAGTAGCCCAAATCTTTGCACCGAGGTCGTCAAGCTTTTTTGCAAGACCGACTATTTCAAATCTGTCCTGCTTGGTGACTGTTATAAGTACACCGTGCTCGTCTTTAGAATGGAAATCAGTTTTAAATCCTGCCGATACAAGTCCTTTAAACAATGCTTCCACAAGATTTTTGCCAACGCCTAAAACTTCGCCGGTTGACTTCATTTCAGGTCCTAACTTAGAGTTTACGTCGTTAAGCTTTTCAAAGCTGAAAACAGGTACTTTAACTGCAACATAGGGCGGTGTTTTGTAAAGCCCGGTGCCGAAGCCGAGGTCTTTAAGCTTTTGACCCACCATAATTTTAGTCGCAAGTTCAACCATAGGAACGCCTGTTACCTTGCTGATATAAGGTATTGTTCTTGACGCTCTCGGATTAACCTCAATAACGTATAGTTCATTGTGATAAATAAGATATTGAATGTTTACAAGACCTTGTGTGCCAAGCTCAAGGGCAAGCTTTTGCGAAACGTCACAAATCTTTTCAAGCATCATATCGTTAAGATTGTAAGGGGGATAAACGGCAATTGAGTCGCCCGAATGAACACCCGCTCTTTCAATATGCTCCATAATACCCGGTATAAGAACGTCCTCACCGTCGGAAATACAATCAACCTCAAGCTCCGTTCCCATCATATATTTATCAACAAGTACGGGATTTTCAATTCCCTGCGCAAGTATGATTGCCATATACTGCTTAACGTCATCATCTGTGTACGCAATAGTCATATTTTGACCGCCGATAACGTATGACGGACGTAAAAGAACAGGATATTCAAGCCTTTCAGCCGCCGTCAAAGCCTCGTCAAGAGTCATAACGCTTTCGCCCTTCGGTCTGAATATTCCGTATTTTTCCAAAAGCTCGTCAAAACGTTCTCTGTCCTCGGCAATGTCGATTGATTCAGCGCTTGTTCCGAGAATTTTAATACCTTTTTTATCAAGGAATTTGGTGAGTTTGATAGCGGTCTGCCCGCCGAATGCAACAACAACGCCGATAGGATTTTCAGCCTTGATAACGTTCATAACGTCCTCGTTTGTAAGCGGCTCAAAATAAAGCCTGTCGCCCGTGTCAAAGTCGGTAGAAACCGTTTCAGGGTTGTTGTTTATAATGATAACCTCGTATCCAAGCTCTTTAAGAGTCCATACGCAGTGAACGCAGGAGTAGTCAAATTCAATACCCTGACCGATACGTATAGGCCCTGAGCCTAATACGATTATTTTTTTCTTATCGCTCTTGTCAAGCTCTCTTGCCTCGCAATGCTCGTCGCAAGTTGAGTAAAAATAAGGCGTTTCAGCCTTGAACTCCGCACCGCAGGTGTCAACCATTTTATAAACGCAGTCCTTGTGATATGTAAGGCTGCCGCCGCTGATTTTTTCAAGCGCCTTGTCGGGATAGCCTAATTTTTTGCCTTTTAAATATTGCTCCTTTGAAAGCGGTTTGCCCTCAATTTCAAGCTCATATCTTGCAAGATTTTCAAGCTTTGCCAAAAACCATTCGTCAATCATAGTGATTTCGTGAATTTCGGCAATGCTCACACCTTCCTTGAACGCTTTGAATACGGTAAATAATCTTATATCGTCTTGGTCGTGCAGTTTTTGCTTAATGTCAACGCCGTTTAACGCCTTGTTATTAAGCGTATCAAGCCCAATCTCAGCACCTCTGACTGCTTTCATAATTGCCTGCTCAAAGCTCGGCGCAATGCTCATAACCTCGCCGGTAGCTTTCATTTGAGTACCAAGCTTACGGGAAGCGTTTACAAACTTGTCAAACGGCCATTTCGGAAGTTTAACAACAACATAGTCAAGCGTAGGCTCAAAGCAAGCGCACGTTTTGCCCGTGATATCATTCTTAATTTCATCAAGAGTGTAGCCAAGTGCAATTTTGGTAGTTACTTTAGCAATAGGGTAACCCGTAGCCTTAGAAGCAAGCGCAGAAGAACGTGAAACTCTCGGATTAACCTCAATAACAGAATATTCAAAGCTCTCCGGATTTAATGCAAATTGACAGTTGCAACCGCCCTCAATTCCAAGCTCGGTAATAATGTCAAGAGATGCGCTTCTGAGCATTTGAAGTTCCTTGTCAGCAAGCGTTACGGCAGGGGCGATAACAATGCTGTCGCCTGTATGAACACCAACCGGGTCAAAGTTTTCCATTGAGCAAACTGCAATAACATTACCTACGCTGTCACGCATTACTTCAAATTCAATCTCTTTCCAGCCTGCGATGTATCTTTCAACAAGTACCTGAGTAATAGGTGAGAGCATTAAGCCGTTTTTGGCAATAACCTCAAGTTCATGCTCGTTGTATGCAACGCCGCCGCCTGCACCGCCCAATGTAAAGGCAGGGCGAATAATAACAGGATAGCCGATATCGCTTGCAATTTCCTTTGCGTGGTCAACAGTGTATGCAATGTCGCTCGGCACAACAGGCTGATTAATTTTAATCATTGTGTCACGGAACATTTGCCTGTCCTCAGCCTTGTCTATAGCCTCGGCGTCCGTTCCCAAAAGCTTGACTCCCATTTCGTCAAGGTATCCGTCTTTTGCAAGCTGCATACCGATTGTAAGACCTGTTTGACCGCCAAGACCGCAAAGTACGGAATCGGGGTGCTCTTTTTCAATAATTCTTTTAACCGTTTCTTCCGTAAGCGGCTCAAGATATATGTGGTCGGCAAGCGCCTTGTCAGTCATAATGGTCGCAGGGTTTGAGTTTACAAGTACAACCTCAATGCCTTCATCCTTAAGCACACGGCAAGCTTGAGCACCTGCATAGTCAAATTCTGCGGCTTGACCTATAACAATAGGGCCTGAGCCGATAACAAGTACCTTTTTTATGTCTTTATTAAGAGGCATTATTTGCTACCTCCCATCATTTCAATAAATTTGTCGAATATAAATCTTGTGTCGTGCGGACCTGAGCAAGCTTCGGGGTGAAATTGCACCGAAAAGGCTTTTTTATCGGGATAATCAACACCTTCGCACGTGCCGTCATTTGCATTAATGTAGCTAACTTTAGCTCCGACCTTTTCAATTTCCTCATTCACAACGGCATAGCCGTGGTTTTGCGAGGAAATATAAGTTCTGCCTGTTTCAAGATTTTTTACCGGTTGGTTTACGCCTCTGTGGCCGTATTTTAACTTGGTTGTGTCACCGCCCTGGCTGAGCGCCAAAAGCTGATGACCGAGGCATATTGCAAAAATAGGAACTTTTCCGACAAGCTTTTTAAGCTGCTCAATTGCTTCAACGTTTTCCTTTGGGTCACCGGGACCGTTTGAAAGCATAATTCCGTCAGGGTTTAATGATAAAATGTCGTCTGCTTTTGTGTCATAAGGCATAACGGCAACATTGCAACCCCTCTTGTTAAGCTCTCTTATAATGTTTTTCTTTGTGCCGTAGTCGATTAAAACTACATTGTATTTGTGCTCATCTGACGCACTCATATATGGCCTTTTGCAAGATACGCTTTTAACTGCATCCTTAATCTTGTATGCTTTTAATTTGCCATAATCAACAGTTGCAGGGTTTGATGTGATAATCGCATTCATAACGCCTGCTTCTCTGATAGTTTTAGTTATTTCTCTTGTGTCAACGCCGTACACGCCGATGATATTATTTTCTTTAAGGTAATCGTCAAGCGTTTTTTCACACCTAAAGTTTGACGGCTCTTCGCACCACTCACGTACTATGTAAGCCGAAACGTAGGATTTTTCGCTTTCCTTGTCCTCGTCAATAAAGCCGTAGTTGCCGATAAGAGGAAAGGTTTGCATAACAATTTGCCCAAAGTAACTGGGGTCTGTAAGCGTTTCAATATATCCGCCCATACCTGTGGTAAATACAAGCTCACCGGTTACTTCGCCGTTAGCGCCGAATCTTTTTCCTTCAAAAACATCACCGTTTGCAAGGCATATGTAAATCTTGTTTTCTTCCATATTTTCTTCCTGTATATTTATGTTCTAACGCTCATTTTTCTGTATATCAAACCGTAGGGGCGAACATTGTTCGCCCACAGACTGTCGATAAAGCAGCTAAACCGCGCCGAATAATATAAAATCAAACCTATTTGCCTCCCTTTCAAAGGGTGCGGGTCTCCGGTGGAGACCTCTGCACTTTAGTGCAGAAGCACCGACCGAGCCGGGAGGCGAGACGGTGGGTGCAACTTGTTGCAACCAGAGGGATTGTAAAAATGCCAAGGACATCGAGTCCTTGCCTTTTTTTGCGCTTTCCGTCTTTTGCTCGGGGGCAGTACCCATGTACAGCACCCGCTCGCAAAAGACGAAATTTATCTTGCTTTCTCGAAGTCTGTTATTATCAATATTATCCTAACAATTTAACGAGAACTGCCTTTTGAGCGTGAAGTCTGTTTTCCGCTTCGTCAAAGATTTCGTTTGCGTGTTCTTCAAATACTTTGGCTGTGATTTCCTCTTCTCTGTGAGCAGGAAGGCAGTGAAGCACCATGGCGTCGTCCTTGGCAACTCCCATAACCTTATCATTAATTTGGTAATCCTTAAATACCTTTTCTCTTTCTGCCTTTTCTTCTTCTTGACCCATTGAAGCCCAAACGTCGGTGTAAAGAATATCTGCGTCTTTTGCACATTCAAGAATGTTGCTTGAACATATAAAGTTGCCGTTTTCCTCAGCCCATTTCATAATTTCAGCGTCAGGCTTGTATTCGTCAGGGCAGGCGATAGCACAGCTCATACCCATTGTGATTGCACCTACAATAAGGCTGTTTGCCATATTGTTGCCGTCGCCTATAAAGCAGAATTTAAGTCCGTCAAAGCTCTTTTTATATTCACGAATTGTCATAAGGTCTGCAAGCACCTGGCAAGGATGGCAATAGTCAGTCAAGCCGTTAATGATAGGAATTGAGCCGTATTTTGCAAGGTCCTCAACCTCTTTTTGCTCAAAAGTTCTTATCATAATGCCGTCAAGGTAACGTGAAAGAACTCTCGCAGTATCTTCAACAGGTTCGCCTCTGCCGATTTGCAAGTCCCTGTTTGAAAGGAAAAGCGCCTGTCCGCCAAGCTGATACATACCTGTTTCAAAGCTTACCCTTGTTCTTGTAGAGCTTTTTTGAAAAATCATACCGAGTGTCTTACCTTTAAGGTGATGATGCTCAATGCCGTGCTTTGTTTCATATTTGAGTTGGTCTGCAAGATTTAAAATATCTAATATCTCATGCTGGTCTAAATCTTTAAGCTTTAATAAATGTTTCATTTTTCAATTACCTCTTTCAATATTTTTAAACCTCTGTCAAGCTCAAGATAGCTTATGTTAAGAGCAGGAAGAAGTCTTATTTTTGTTTTGGCTGTTAATACGAGAAGTCCGTTTTCAAGGCATTCGCTTGCAATTTGCTTAGCATCCTTTTGGGTTTCAACGCCGAGCATAAGACCCATACCCGATACAGATTTAACGCCTTTAATATTCATTAAAAAGTTTTTGATATATTCGCTTTTTTCTCTTACTGATTTTAAAAATTTGTCATCAATTCTTGAAACGATTGAAATTGCACCTGCTGCACAAACAGGATTGCCGCCGAAAGTTGAGCCGTGAGAGCCGGGAGTGACGGTATCTTTAACCTTTTCGCCGAAAAGAACAGCACCCATGGGAAGCCCGCCTGCAAGCCCTTTTGCCGTTGAAACAATATCAGGCTTAATGTCGAAGTTTTCGTAAGCAAAATATCTGCCTGTTCTGCCGTTGCCCGTCTGCACTTCGTCAACAACCATAAGTATATCTTTTTCTTTTGCAAGCTTTTCAATGGCTTTTACAAAGTTATAGTCAAGATTATTTACGCCGCCTTCGCCTTGAACGCACTCAAACATAATTGCGCAAACATCATCAGTTGCCATTTCGTTAAGCTTTTCAATGTCATTTGCAGGGCAGTATTTAAAGCCGGGTGTAAACGGACCGAATACAGTATGGAAACTATCCTGTCCCGTAGCCGCAAGCGTTGTTATCGTTCTGCCGTGGAAAGAGTTTACAAGCGTAATAATCGTGCTTCTGCCCTCGCCGTACTTGTCGTATGAATATTTTCTTGCAAATTTGATTGCGCCTTCGTTTGCTTCTGCTCCCGAATTGCCGAAAAATACTTTTTTCATACCTGTTTTGTCGCAAAGCATTTTTGCAAGCCTTGCACAAGGCTCTGTATAGTAAAGATTGCTGACGTGTTGCATCTTGTCAAGCTGCGTTTCAACCGCCGCTTTCCATTCGTCATCGCAAATTCCGAACGCCGTTACTCCTATTCCGGAACCGAAATCTATGTATTGCTTTCCGCTGTCATCGCTTATTGTTGAGCCTTTGCCGTTGTTTAATGTTACGTTAAATCTGCCGTAAGCGTGAGCAACGTAATCATTGTCTAATTCTTTAGTTTCCATATTGTACCTCTTTATCTGCTTCTAAACATTGTTCCCATACCTTCATCGGTAAGAAGCTCCATAAGAATAGAGTGGGGAACACGTCCGTCGATAATAAATGCTTTTTTTACACCTTCCCTGAGCGCCTGAGTCATTGAATCAATTTTCGGTATCATTCCGCCGCTGATTATTCCCTCTGCAATAAGCGCAGGCGTGTCTGAAATATATACTTTGTGAATAAGAGTTGAATCGTCATCCTTATCTCTTAAAAGGCCGACTATATCAGTCATTGAAACGAGAGCCTCCGCCTTGAGCGCACCTGCAACAGCCGCCGCAGCAGTATCCGCATTAATGTTGTAGCAGTTGCCTTTTTCGTCATATCCGATTGTTGAAATAACAGGAATAAAATTGTGGTTGAGTACTTCTTCAATAACTTCGGTGTTTACTTCTTGAATTTCACCTACAAAGCCGTGACTGTCATCAAGCGCTTTGCACTTAATCATATTTCCGTCCATACCTGAAAGACCGATTGCGTGGCCGCCCATATTGCCGATTTGGCAAACGAGGTCTTTATTAACCTTTCCTGCAAGCACCATTTGAACAACGTCTACTGTGTCCTTGTCGGTCACTCTCAGTCCGTTTTCAAACTTGCTTTCAATGTGCATTTTTTCAAGCGTTTTGTTAATTGCAGGTCCGCCGCCGTGAACAAGCACAACTTTAATTCCGACAGTTGTTAAAAGCACGAGGTCACGCATAACAGCCTCTTTCAATTCGTCGTTTATCATAGCGTTTCCGCCGTATTTAACAACTACTGTTTTCTTTCTGTATTTTTGAATGTGCGGCAGAGCGTGTGCAATTATTTCCGCTTTCTGCGCATTGTTAATGTTGTTATCCATAGTATGTAATCCTTATTCTTAATTTCGTAGGGAAGGGGTTTGTTCCTTCCGATTCTTATTTTAAAATATTGTTGTTTTTACCGTATCACGTAGGGGCGACCATTGGTCGCCCGATTTGGGCTGCATTTTGAGTTTATAACAGTATTCGCCCAATTTGGAGCCACTGCGTCGTCGCAAATTCCGTATCGCTCAAAATAACTTTTTTAAGTATTTGACCTGAAGTTATTTATCGCTCACTTCATTGCTCCTCCTTTCAAAAATTGCCGTACGGTTGTGCGTCAATTTTTGACTTTCTTGTGATTTGACTTGATAGTGCTACTGTTTTAATAACGTTTATCAAGTACGATAATCTCCGTTAATCTTTACGTAATCATAAGTCAAATCACAACCCCAAGCGGTTGCGTTTTCATTGCCTTGATTAAGATTAATATCAATATAAATTTCGTCGCTTGAAAGGACTTTTGCTGCCTTTTCCTCGCTGAACTCGATACCTGAGCCGTTTTTGCAAACCTCAACCGTGCCGTATTTGCTTCTTAAATCAACGTCAACCTTGTTAATGTCAAATTCTGCGTCGGCATATCCGATTGCGCAAAGCACACGTCCCCAGTTAGCGTCCTCGCCGAACATTGCGGCTTTGAAAAGAGAAGAGCAAACAACACTTTTTGCAACAGTAATTGCCGTATCCTTGTCAGGAGCACCGTCGCAAAAACATTCAAGAAGCTTGCTTGCGCCTTCGCCGTCCTTTGCAAGCATTCTTGTGAGATTTGCCATAACTTCGTAAAGTGCATTTTTAAACGTGTCAAATTCTTCGCCCTCACAGGTGATTTCCTCATTTCCTGCAAGCCCATTTGCCATAAGGCTTACCATATCGTTGGTTGAGGTGTCGCCGTCAACCGAAAGGCAATTGTAAGTAACCTTTACTATTTCGCTAAGCGCCTTTTGAAGCATATTGGATGAAACAGCGCAGTCACTTGTAATAAAGTTGAGCGTCGTTGCCATATTGGGATGAATCATACCTGAGCCTTTAGCCATACCGCCGAGCGTGCACTTAACACCGCCGATTTCAAATTCAACAGCATATTCCTTTTTAATTGTATCAGTTGTCATAATGGCAGTCGAAGCTTCCTCGTTCTTGCCGTAATCAAGCTCTTTCACAAGAACAGGAACCGCCTTTTCAATCGGCTCAATCGGAAGCACCTGACCTATAACACCTGTTGAAGCAACAATAACCTGCTCCTTAGGAATGTTAAGCTCGTTTGCCACAAGCTCGCACATTTTGTCTGCCTTTTCAACACCGTCGGCGTTGCAAGTGTTGGCATTTTTTGAGTTAGCGATAACTGCAATCGCTTTGTTTCCGCTTTTTTCCAAGTTCGCTTTTGTTACAAGGATAGGTGCGCCTTTAACCTTGTTTTGAGTATAAACTGCCGCCGCATTGCAAAGCACATCACTTGTAAAAAGGCAAATGTCGTTTTTATGCTTGATTTTTGGGTCAAAGTTTTCAACATTAGGCTTTTTTATTCCGCAATATGTGCCGCTTGCTTTAAAGCCTTTTGCTGCACATATTCCGCCGTCAATATATTTCATAATTATCATTCTCCTATATTAAGACCTGTTTTTTCGTCAATCCCCATTGCAATGTTAAGGCATTGAATGGCTGCGCCCGAAGCGCCTTTGCCCAAATTGTCAAATCGGGATGTGATGATAATTCTGTCATCGTTTCCGTTAATTTCAATTTCCATATCGTCACGGTTTGCAAAATTATTTGAACCAATCATATTCTCGCTGTAGCCGAGAGGTCTGACCTTGACAATATCACTGCCGTCGAAATGTTCGGCAAACATTTCATAAATATCCTCTTTAGTATATTTTTTACTCATCTTGTCCGTATAAAGAGGAATATTTACAAGCATACCTTGCGGATAGTCACAAATAATCGGTGTGAAAATAGGCTCTTTTGAAAGATTTGAAATTGCCTTCATTTCCTTAAGATGCTTGTGCTGTTGCGTAAGTGCATAAATTCTCGGCGAGTCAAGCTCCTTATTTCTGTTTTTGTCCTCATATTGCGCAATGCCCTTTTTGCCTGCGCCTGTGTAGCCACTCATTGCAAAGCAAACAATGTCATAGTCGTTTGAAATAAATCCGCTTTTTACAAGTGGATAAACTATAGAATTAAATCCGCTTGCATAGCAGCCCGGAACAGCAATTCGATTGCTTGTTTCAATCTTATTTCTAAACTCCTCAGAAAGTTCCGCAAAGCCGTAAGCCCAATCAAAAAGTGTTCTGTGTGCCGTTGAGGTGTCAATGATTTTTACCTTGTCGTTTTCAACAAGCTCAACCGCCTCAATTGAAGCCGCATCGGGAAGGCAAAGGAAAGTAATATCACTTTCGTTTATCATTTTTGCTCGCTCTTTTGCATCTTTTCTCTTTTCGGGGTCAATAAGTAAAAGCTCAATATCATTTCTGTTTTCAAATCTTTGATAAATCTTAAGACCTGTTGTTCCGTCTTTACCGTCAATGAATATTCGTTTCATTTTTATACATTATCTCCGTTAATTATTTTCTATTGTTTTCTATTATACACAGTGATTTTGTAATGTCAATAGTTATAGAAAAATCGTTATAAATATACACAAAAATGAATAAATATTCGTATAAAACGTATATCGCAAAATTATTTTTAAAAAGAGAATTTTTTTGTACTGTCACTTGAAAAAGATGAGAAATTGTATAATATTGATAAATTAACAGGTATATCCTGTGCCACCCGAAGTCCACCCAAAATATAATATAAAGAAAGGATAATTTTTATCAGCAAGGATATTTTGATTTCCTTGGTTTCAATGCTCGGTACGGTCATAGGCACATTCGGAGGTATTTTAACCTCATCTAAGCTTACATCTTTTAGAATTGAACAGCTTGAAAAAAAGGTTGATAAGCATAATAATTTCGCAAGCCGAATGCCCGTTATCGAAGAACAAATTAAGGTTATAAATCATAGAATAGACGACTTGGAAAGGGAGGCAAAAAATTATGAAAATCACTAAACAAACATTAAACAGAGCTTTAAGAACGTTTATCCAAACTGTTATAGGCTATGCGGCAATTAACATTGTGACAATCGATTTTTCTGCATCGAAGCAGGTGCTTAAATCGGCGCTTATCGGTCTTGGCGTTGCGTCTGTTTCGGCAGGCATTTCTGCAGTAATGAACTTGGAAAAGAGGTGCGGCAATGACGTTTGATTCTTTTGTTAAAAGATATATCGGTAAGGCGGTTGATTACGACGGCGTTGCGGGAGTGCAATGTGTCGACCTTGTTAAGCTTTATCTTTATAATGTTTTCGGCATACGTGCAGGTGCGTGGGGAAATGCAAGAGATTATTGGCTTGATTTTTCATCACATCCAACTATGACCGCAAATTTTATCAAAATAAAAAATACACCCTCTTTCATTCCGAAAAAGGGCGATATAGTTGTGTGGAACGGAGATATTTCAACCAAAAATAATTACGGCCATATTGCAATTGCAACAGGGGAGGGAGATACTAATACATTTTATTCTTACGATTCAAATTGGAATAAAAAAGAAATGCAAAAGGTAAAGCATACCTATTATGCACTTTACGGCGTTCTTCGTCCTAAAAGCACAAGAGTGCTTTCCAATCCTCCTGATATTGCACTTGGTGACTATTCGCTTACAAATGTTCGTGGAATTTATAAAGGCGCAGGGGCTAAAACAGGAAGGAAAAAAGTTAAAGAAATAACTAAAAATGCAAAAAAATCAGCAACATCAAAGAAAAAAGATGATGCTGCATATCTTAAAGCGGGAACTGCCGTTTCCGTTCTCGAAACAAAACTTATTTCAACGGGTAATCTCTGGGCACGTATCCCCAGCGGCTGGCTTTGTATTTGGGAATATGAAAAAGATAAGCTGTTTATAAAATAGTATGTTATGGGTAAGGAATTTTCCTTGCCCATAATTTTTGCTTAAATAAAAAAAGTAAAAATATCAAAAAATTTAAATAAAAAAGTAAAAATATCAAAAATTAATCTTGACATTAAAGCCAACATACTATATAATACATTTCGCAATGGCCCGGTAGTTCAGTTGGTTAGAACGCTAGCCTGTCACGCTAGAGGTCGACGGTTCGAACCCGTTCCGGGTCGCCATTTTTGCTGATATGGCTCAGGTGGTAGAGCACATCCTTGGTAAGGATGAGGTCACCGGTTCAAGTCCGGTTATCAGCTCCAAGGACAGAGATGCTCAAACACCTCTGTCTTTTTTTATGTATTTTTAGGGCTATTTGAGCCCTTTTTATTATTTATAATATATACATTTGCACAATTATATCCCATAACTTGATGTAATCGGGTCTTTGAAAAGCGGGATAAGCGGTGGGGCAAAGGTGAAAAGTATAAATATTGCACCCATAAATATAAACAAAATTACGGCGGTAATATTTTTGCCCGTTTCCTGCATTTTTTCGCTCTTTATAATAATGTAATCAAGCAAAAATGCGACAAATACACCGATAAAAAATGAGAAAATATTGAGTGGGTCTATATTCCTTCCGATTATACCCGTGTAGGTGTAGAAAAATGAAAGCGTAGCCGTCATTCCGACAAATACGCCGATAAATTTGGCAGGCAAAATATTTTTTGTGCCTTTCATAATAAATGCTTGTATAATCGTCCATATTAAATAAGGAAAGAAGATTAGTTTTAAATGTTCCCAAGGACTTTCGTTAATCGGGCAGAAAAATGCTGCAATAACGCATTTGTTTGTCCATTCATACACAAAATGCGCAAGTGTGCCTATAATGCTTACAAAAACGAAGCCTATAATATCATATTTTAATAATTTTTTGCTCATTTTATCACCCGGTTTATTATATGTTATAAATATATAGATTATAAATTGAAATATTTGCTTGACATTTTGAATGAGTTATGATAAAGTATAACACGCACGAGATGTGCAAAACTTAATCTTGACAGGTTTAACCCGTCAGCTTGCAGAAGTACTCAAGTTGGTGACGAGGCGCCCCTGCTAAGGGCGTAGGTCGGGTAACCGGCGCGAGAGTTCGAGTCTCTCCTTCTGCGCCAAAAAAGGAAGTGTCATTTTCGACACTTCCTTTTTTTGATGTAAAGAACAGAGAATCGAACAAGGCAATTCGAAGAATAGAAACAGTCCAGTGGACTGTTTCGGTGCCTGCGTGCGTGCCGAAGAAAGCTTTAGCTTTCAATGGGCGAGTCTCTCCTTCTGCGCCAAAAAAGGAAGTGTCATTTTCGACACTTCCTTTTTTTGATGTAAAGAACAGAGAATCGAACAAGGCAATTCGAAGAATAGAAACAGTCCGGGGGACTGTTTCGGTGCCTGCGTGCGTGCCGAAGAAAGCGTGCTCACTTGTTCATCGTCTCTGCCCCTGCCCTTATTGTTTTTCTATTTGTAAATCTGGAAACAGTAGTCAAATCTGACGATATACTTTTTTCCGTGATTTTTAACCTAAGTCAAAAATGACAACAAAAGTTGTCTTAAATGACTACTATTTTCTCTGCGTTTGTGCTACACTATAAATAGATAAAGTTAAGGAGGCAAACTTATGGGAAATTTGAAGAACAATATTGACCATTATATGAAATTAAAAGGGATAAAGATGTATAGTCACTTGCTTGTTAATATTGCACACGAATTAGGAATCAAAGGACAAGACGCATATAAATTTGCAAATAAGGAAAAATCAAATTTTTCAAAAATGTTAAAAGACGAACGACCTCTGAAATATGAGTTTATTATTCCTCTTGAAAAAATATTCGGTGTTTCACTGGCAAGGTTATTAGATGAAGATTCATATAAATTGCCGACAGAAAAAGATAATGTGCCGTTTAATAAAGGTTTCAGATATTATGCATACCTTGATAATCCAAAACTATATAAAGAAGAATTCGATCTTTTACTTGCAAAGGATGGAAAATCAATCCTTACTCAAACAGACGAATTTGGAAAAACATTCCTTGATTATGTAGTTGAATATAGTTCATTTAACGGTGTCAGATACCTTCAGGAAGAATATGGAATAAAACTCAAATGGCATTATAACAACTTTGAGTTCAGAAAAGATTCCGGCATAACTTGGATAAACTTTGATAATTGTATTGCGTTTGCTCGGCTTGTTGCAAGTATGAACGACGCAGAACTGTTCAATTATATTTATGATCCTTATAATATGTTTTTAACACAAGGGCATTATGTTACAAATGATACTATTTTTTGTCAAAGTGAATTTTTAGAAATAATGTTAGATAACGATACTTTGTTCAGTTCAATATTTGAAATAAGACCATATGAGTATGTGTTGGCGGGAAGTCGTGTCAAGCGAAAAAAGCAAGTTGATTCTATTACATATTATTCAATTAACCCGATAATAAATAATTGCCTAAGATATTCATTGAAACACTTGGAAAAATATAAACACAGGGCAATAGATATATTAAAATTCGGAATAAAGCATAATACAGAAATTATAAATAAGGTTGGTGCAGATACATATTGCATTTGTAATGAACTTGGCAGAGTAATAGATTTTGGAAGAACGGATTGGTTTAGTTGTGATGTTGATAATATTGCCGTTTATGTTGACATGGAAGTAAATGAAGAAGTAAACGACGATGAAATAAAAGCTTTAATAAAACAACTGCCAAAGTTCAAAAAAAGATACTAAGAAACGGAGGAACAAGTATGTATCATTTTCGATATGTCTCGAAAAATGAAATCGCACCGCTAAAAAATCAAGTGATAGAATTAATTGGGTTAGTACAAGACGAAATTAGAAAATATTTTACATTTCAATATGAATTTATCGGTAGTGTAAAGCGAAATATGGTAACCTGCGATGCTAAAAGTAATATCGGTTTTGATTTTGATGTGAATATTATGGTCAATGACGATGATGAAGATTATTCTGCTAAGGAAATCAAACAGATACTTATGAAGGCATTTAACAAATACGCATACAAATATCATTATGATTTTTGCGAGGACAGTACACGGGTGTTTACCATTAAAGTCAAAGACAGAAAAAATTCTCGAATATTGCATAGTTGTGATTTTGCAATCGTAAACAATTACGAAGACAATCGGCAAGAGTATATCCGATTTAACAAAAAATCAAATTCATACAATTGGGTGGAGCAATCGAATGGGTTTTACCTTCTGCCGGAAAAAGTAGAATTTTGCAAAGATAATTATTTATGGACAGAAGTCCGAGAGATATACATAGAAAAGAAAAATTGTAATACCGACAAAAATAAAAAATCAAGGTCAATTTTTGCTGACGCAATACATCAGGTTTGCCAACAAAACGGGTACTTTGAAGAATAAGAAGAAAAGAGGAAATTGGAATGGGATTAACAACTTGTCCAAATTGCGGATGTCCTAATTCGACTGTTAAACTAAAGAAGAATAAGCATAAAGGCGTAATTATATCCATAATTGTGTTTGCTCTGATTGTTGTCAGTGCATTAGGAATTGGTATTTCGAAAAAAGCAAAGGAACTGGAATATTATTCAAATATGGAAACAGTATCTTTTACAATGCTTGATGGAGCCGCTAAAGCGGAAAATGCCGGAAACCTTATTAAGAACGTGTGGTACAATGCTATTTATGAAGAACGCAATAGTGAAACAGACCAATATACTATGAAAAACGGAAAGTTTGTCGATGATTTTAATGATGCACTTTCTGAGCTATTTGCAGATGAAAATTTCAGCAACAGTATTTCTGAAATATAAACCAACCAATACGAAGTTGCCAATTTAATGAAACAGTTGAAAGAACCACCGAAAAAGTATGAAGAAGCATACTCCGTGTTAAAGGTATACTATGACAATTATTTGAAAATGACAAAAATCGTTATAAGTCCAACTGGAAGTCTTAATACATTTTCAGAGGATTTTAATACCTATGATAATAATACGGTTGATTCATACGAAAAAATGAAACTATATTTAGATTAACAATCAGGAAGGAGATACTATTTATGGGTAAACATTTTTTTGATTATGAAGATGACGATTTTGCTTGTTCAATCTCTGATAATATAGCAATAGATTCCGATGGAGATTTATTGATTCGAATGGGAGATGATATGGCAATGGATATGGATTCTGGAGAGTTGCACATTATATCCGGTTGGTCCAACGATGAAGATGACGATTAAAATAATGGCGGCTGAGAGAAGGTGGGTTCCCTTGCCGCCATGTCCACATATACCGATAAACTTATTTTCTTCAACGGGTAAGATGAAATTGGGCAAATAATATAGCCTCTCCCTTTTTCTCGTACTGTGAACTCAAAAATGAAAAAACGCTCTACAGCTCGGTAACATCTTGAAATATGTTTTGCATTTGTTGTAAAATGTATTTGCGTTCGAGAAATGAAAGAGTTTTTTTGTGGATTATGTTGCTAAATAAAAGACGGATTGATAAATTTCAATCTGTCTTTTATTTTTCTTGAAATTTATACATATTATATTGTATAATAATCGTTGGTGATTAAATGAAACAATTTTTAGAAGTGGGTAAACTTAATAATACTCATGGCATTAAGGGCGAACTAAAAATGCAACTTTGGTGCGACGATATAAATTATTTAAAGCAATTTAAAACCTTGTATTTTGATGATAATGGGCAAAAGAGCGTTGATGTTTTGTCAGTCAGGCCTCAAAAAAATCTTGCTATTATCAAATTAAAGGGGATAGATACGATAGCGCAGGCAGAGGAAATTAAGGGTAAAATACTTTATTGCAATCGTGATGACGCTACTATTGACGAAGAAGTAAATTATATTGCAGACCTTATCGGCTGCCGTGTTGTTGATATTGACAATGGCAAGGAATACGGCAAGGTTGTTGACGTTCTGAATTACGGCTCGTGTGACATTTATGATACCGTTTCAAGCGGTAAGCACATTTTAATTCCTGCCACACCCGATATTGTTAAAGAAATTAATACACAATATCAAATTATTAAAATTAAGGCAATGAAAGGGCTTTTTGATGAGAATTGATATAATGACGCTTTTCCCGGATATGTGCAATGCTGTGTTGAGTGAATCAATAATCGGCAGAGCACGTCAAGCAGGCAAGGTTGAAATAAATTGTGTTGATATTAGAAATTATACTCTTGATAAGCACAGACGTGTTGATGATAAGCCATACGGCGGAGGAATGGGTATGATTATGGCTCCTCAGCCGATATATGATTGCTATAAGGCAATTTGCGAGGATATGGGCGCCAAGCCTCATTTGATTTATCTTACTCCGCAGGGCAAAACACTTACTCAGCAAAGAGTTAAGGAACTTTCAAAACTTGATAACCTTGTGCTTCTTTGCGGCCATTATGAAGGAATTGATGAGAGGGTTATTGAAGAACTTGACCCTGAAGAAATTTCAGTCGGCGATTACGTTTTGACCGGCGGTGAGCTTCCTGCTCTTATTCTTGCCGATTCTGTTTCAAGAATGCTTCCGGGTGTTTTGAGCGATGATGAATGTTTTGAAGAGGAAAGTCATTTTAATTCTCTTCTTGAATATCCTCAATATACTCATCCGTCAAGCTGGAACGGTAGGGATGTGCCTGAAATACTTCTTTCAGGTCATCACGCAAAGGTTGATGAGTGGCGCCGCCAAAAATCGCTTGAACGTACATATAGACGTCGCCCCGATATGCTCGAACGTGCAAAACTTGATAAAAAAGACGAAGCGTTTTTGTCGAAACTTGAAAAAGAATAAAAAATTATGTGAAATATGCACAAATACGGCGAATAATTTTTATTTGAAATTAACAAGTCAAACGAAGTTGAAGTTTAATTGTTGACCGATTTCAATTTGGTGGTATAATATGTAATAAAGAAATGAAAACACTTATATTAACCACAATATATTGTACTTTTTAAATTAATGAGAGGTTTTAGTTATGTTCGTTAAAGATGTTAAGGTAGAAAATCAGGTTGGTCTTCACGCTCGTCCTGCAACTTTCTTTATTCAGAAGGCAAACGAGTTTAAATCATCAATTTGGGTTGAAAAAGAAGAAAGAAGAGTAAACGCAAAGAGCCTTTTGGGTGTTCTTTCACTTGGCATTATGGGCGGAACAGATATTCGCATCATTGCTGACGGCTCAGATGAAGAAGCAGCAGTTGAAGGTCTTGTTTCTCTTGTAAAGTCAGGCTTTACTGAATAATAGACTGTCAATAAAGCGGATAAAACGCATAGATATCTTAAACATTGTAGGGGCGACCATTGGTCGCCTCATTTTTTTGCTTCTTTGTATGAACTTTTTTAAATCAAATACTTGATAATAAATTACTTGTAAGATATAATTAAATTGAAATATGATATGTCATATTAAAAACATTTTTAAAGGGGATTTAATTATGAAAAAGATTTTATGCGTGCTTTTAAGTTTAATTATGAGCGTAAGCCTGATTGCAATTCCGCTCAGCGCTCAGGCAGAAACTAAATATTGGGTGGATATGAATTTCGCTAAAAACAATATTGAAGGTCTTAGAAATTATATAAAAACCAATGGCAAAACTAATAGTGACGGCGATAAGTATATTCAATATGTATATGAAAATAAGTATAATTATTTGATAATTTATGAAACCAAGACGGGCGCTCTTGATTTTTGGGCGGAATTTGATGATGGCGAATATGTAGATATGTATTATGCATATCCTAATGTAAATCCTGAATTGTTAGTTGATTTAGGCTCATCATACGTTTTGGCAAATGCTAATTTTGACGTTAATTATTATAATTATCAAGATATTAATTTGACAGTCACTAAGTCAAACGGCGATTATTCAAACGAACAGGTGCAATATTACGGCAATCTTTCTCTTAAAGCCGCAATTGAGGGTTGGAATAACTGCCTTGTTAATAACACCCCGTACACATTGGCTTCAATCGGATTTAATTCTTTGTGTAATCATAATTTGACGAGGTCGTATTATGCCGCAACGCTCAACACCGACGGCACAATTGAAGATTATTGTTATAAATGCGGCTATCACGAGGATACAGATATTCCTTGCGTTTCTCAGGTGAAGCTTTCTAAAAAATCGTTTACTTATAACGGCAAGGTGCAAAAGCCGAGCGTAACGGTTATTGATTCTAAGGGAAATGTTGTCAGCGCCGATAATTACAGTGTAAGCTATTCTAATTCGGGAAGTAAGAAAGTCGGTTCTTACGGTATTTATATTTCTTTTATCGGTTCTAAATATTCAGGCTCGATTTCATACGTTTATAAAATAATTCCTAAGTCAAGTGCAATTTCTTCTCTTAAGGGCGCTAAAAAGAAGATAACCGTTAAGTATAAAAAGCAGACCTCGCAGACAACAGGCTATCAAATTCAAGTAGCAACCGATAAGGCATTTAAGAAGAATAAAAAGACAGTTACTGTTAAGAAAAACAAAACAACATCTGCGAATGTATCATCTCTTAAAGCAAAGAAAAAATATTTTGTTCGTGTTCGTACTTACAAAACAGTAAACGGTAAGAAGATTTATTCCTCGTGGTCAAAGGTAAAGACCGTAAAAACAAAATAATTTATCAGACTTTGATAAAGCGGCTAAACCACGCCAAATAATAGAAAATAAACCTTTTTGCCTCCCTTGCAAAGGGAGGTGGGTGCAACTTGTTGCACTCAGAGGGATTGGAAAAACGGCAAGGACATCGAGTCCTTGCCGTTTTTGGCGCTTTCCGTTTTTTGCGAGTGGGCAGTACACTCGTACAGCTCCACTCACAAGAAAACGAAATTTATCTCACTTTCTCGAAGTCTGCCGACATTTTAAATTTTTTTGTTCGAGTTTTCTGTTCGCTTTATTTTTTTGCTTATTTGTGTTATACTTGTAAAAAAACTTAGGCAGGTGATTAAATGACTGAAAAAGAGCTTCGTAAAAAGGCAATGGCTTTGCCACTTCAGCCGGGCGTATATATAATGAAAAATAAAGATAAAAAAATTATATATATCGGCAAGGCAAAAAAGCTTAAAAACCGTGTTTCTCAATATTTCGGCAGTCATACCAATCATTCGCTTAAGGTAATCAAAATGGTTGAAAATGTTAACGATTTTGATTATATTCTTTGTGACAGTGAATTTGAAGCACTTGTTTTGGAATGTTCGCTGATTAAACAGCACCAGCCCAAATATAATATTTTGCTTAAAGACGATAAGGGTTATAACTATATTAAAATTACTAAAGAGCAATTTCCTAAAATCAGCGAATGTAAGCAAATTGCAGACGACGGTGCAATGTATATAGGGCCTTACACCTCGAACTTTTCTGTTAAACAGGCGGTTGACGAAACGCTTAGAATATTTAAACTTCCACGTTGTAATAAAAAATTTCCAAAGGATTATAAAAAAAGCAGACCTTGTTTAAACGGCTTTATGGGTTTGTGCTGTGCTCCTTGCGCCGGCAGAATATCGCTTGACGAATATGCCGATAATATTAATGACGCAATCGCTTTTATTAAAGGCGGCAGTGTAAAGACCGTTAAGAAAATGGAGGAGCAAATGCTTGAATGTTCCGAAAATCTTCAATTTGAAGAAGCAGCTAAGCTTAGGGACAGAATTAAGGCTATTAAAAATCTTGAGGAAAAGCAAAAGGTAGTTTCAATCAATGTGCCGGAGGAAGATGTGTTCGCCCTTGTAAACGGAAAGAAAAAGGCTTGTTTTGAGGTTATAAGATTTGAACACGGCAAGCTTACGGATACGGAATTTTGGCTTATCGACTCTGTTGATGATTTGCCGCAGGCAAGATTTGAATTGATTGAACGCTACTATTCAATGCGTGACAGAGTTGCATCTCGTATTGCTGTTGACGGCGAGATAGAGGACGAGGAGCTTTTAAAAGAATTTCTTGAAAAAAAGAAGCAGAAAAAAGTTGAATTTATCCACCCTCAAAAGGGCGAGCATCTGTCGATAGTCAATATGTGTATATCAAATGCCAATGAGCATTTGGCTCAGCAGCAGGGCAGACTCGGCAGGGAAATTGCAACATTGGAGGAACTCAAAAATCTTTTGGGATTGGATAAAATGCCTGAATATATTGAGTCTTACGATATTTCGCATACTTTCGGTGCGGATAATGTTGCAGGTATGGTTGTATTTCACAACGGCAGACCGATGAAAAGCGCCTATAAACGTTTTGCGATTAAGGGATTTGACGGTCAAAACGATGTCGGCTCTATGCAGGAGGTTTTGACTCGTCGTTTTAATCATTATTATAATGACGAAGATGGCAGTACCTTTAAGATTTTGCCTGATTTGATTTTGCTTGACGGCGGTGAGCCGCAGGTTAGGGCGGTTTTGCCTGTTGTTGCGTCAATGGGACTTAATGTTCCCGTTTTCGGTATGGTTAAGGACAGTAAGCACAGAACACGTGCAATCGCTGTCGGCAACGGTGAAATAGAAATTAATTCCCACCGTCAGGTGTTTACTCTTGTATCAAACATTCAAGAGGAGGTGCACCGCTTTGCGATATCTTATCACCATAATAAGCATAAAAAGAGCACACTTTCAACCTCACTTACAAAAATTAACGGAATAGGCGACGCTAAGGCTAAGGCTTTGATGAAATATTTTAAAACTATTTCCGCTATTAAAGAGGCTGACGTGAAAAAATTGCAGCTCGTTTCCGGAATTTCGGAAAAAAACGCACAAGAAATTTATAATTTTTATCATAATTTGTAAAAATAATTTTAATTGACTTGACTATTATTTTTGTAATTTGTATAATGATAAATGATTTATTGAAAGGGTTTCGGCTTTTTTAATTAAAATGTAAAAGGAAATTTGACGTATGATGCGAGTGATTACAGGCGTTGCACGTGGCAGAAGGCTTGAAACTTTGCCGGGCGAGGACGTCACAAGACCTACAACGGAATCAGTCAAGGAAGCTGTTTTTTCTATGATTCAGTTTGAAATCGAAGGCAAAAATGTGCTTGACTTGTTTGCCGGCTCAGGTCAGCTTGGCATTGAGGCGCTTTCAAGGGGTGCAAAGAAATGTACCTTTGTTGAAAACAACAGGCAGGCTTATAAGGTCGTTGAAGAAAACGTAAAGCATTGCAAGCTTGAGCAGGGCGCAAGAATAGTTATGAGTGACGCTTATGCGTTTCTTTCAAGAAGGGACAGTTTTGATATTGCTTTTCTTGACCCGCCGTATAAGCAGGGAATTGTTGATAAATGCTTGCCGCTTCTTTTGCCTATGATGAGTGATGACGGCGTAGTTATTTGCGAAACCTCACGTGATGAGGAACTTCCCGAAAAGCTTTCGGGCTTTTATGCTGACAGAGTAAGAAATTACGGCAAAACCAAGATTACCCTTTATCGAAGGGAGTCATAGTATGAAAATTGCTATTTGTCCGGGTAGCTTTGACCCGATAACTTTAGGGCATAAAGATATTATTGAAAGAGCATCGCAGCTTTTTGACAAGGTTATCGTTTTGGTGCTTAACAATAGTTCCAAAAAGCCTGTCTTTTCTCTTGAAGAGAGAATGGATTTTATTAAAAGATGCGTAAATGCGGAAAATGTTGAGATTGATACATACTCCGGTCTTTTGGTTGATTATGCAAGAGAGCATAATGCAAGTGCATTGATTAAGGGGCTTCGTGCTGTGTCTGATTTCGATTATGAATTTCAGCTTGCACTTATTAATAAAAGTCTTTATCCTAAGATTGAAACCCTGTTTTTACCTGCTAAGGGCGAAAATATGTTTTTGTCCTCAAGTATGGTTAAAGAGGTTTGTTCGCTCGGCGGCGATATTTCATCGTTTGTTCCGCAGGAAATTCTAAATGATATTTATAAAAGATGTAAAGGAGACGGCAAAAATGACTAATACAGATATTTTACTTGAAGATTTAGAGGATGTTCTTGATGACGCTACCTCAATCCCTTTGAGCAAAAAGTATGCAGTTGATGTAGACAAAATTAAGACTATTATTGAGGATATTCGCCTTAATACCCCTCAGGAAACAAAGCAGGCTAAGGCTATTGTTGATTCAAGAAACAATATTCTTGAAGAGGCTAAGAAAGAAGCTGCCGACATTATTGCAAAGGCACAGGAAGAAGCAAGAGAGCTTGTAGCACGTGACCAAATTACTCAAACAGCTCAGGCTGAGGCTGCCGATATTATTGCTAAGGCTAAGGAGCAGGGTGATTCTTATATTGCCGACGCTCAAAATCAGGCTTCCGATATTCTCGGCAACGCTACAAATCAGGCTAACGAAATGGTTACCACAGCGCAAAATAAGTCAAGAGAAATGCTTACTGCTGTTAATAACTATGCCGACGATACTCTTCTTTCAATTGATGATTCTCTTTATAAGGCACTTGCAGATGTCCGCAGAATCCGCAAGGGTATCGAAGACACTCAGAATAAGAATAAATAAGACTTTGACAAAGCGGCTAAAACGCACCAAATAAATAAACTTCTTTGCCTCCCTTGAAAAGGGAGGTGGGTGCAACTTGTTGCACTCGGAGGGATTGGAAAAATGGCAAGGACATCGAGTCCTTGCCATTTTTGGTGCTTTTCGTTTTTTGCGAGTGGGCAGTACACTCGTACAGCTCCACTCACAAGAAAACGAAATTTATCTCACTTTCTCGAAGTCTTACTCATCGAGGGGCAGCTTTTTTATAATGCAGTTTTATTTTTTTACAAAAAACTCTTGACATAAAGTCAGCTTTAGGTATTATAATGCAAATAGTCAAAATTCTGTTAAATATATCTTGAAAGGAAATGAAAAATGTATCTTGAAAAGATTAATTCTCCAAGCGATATTAAAAGTTATTCACTTGATGAAATGAAAGAGCTTGCAAAGGAAATGAGAACGGCTCTCCTTAAAAAGCTCAGTATTCACGGCGGTCATTGCGGCCCAAACTTCGGTATGGTTGAGGCAACAATTGCACTTCACTACGTTTTTAATTCTCCGGTTGATAAATTTGTGTTTGACGTATCTCATCAAACATATCCTCATAAAATGCTTACAGGCAGAGCATACGGTTTTCTTGATGAAAGGCGCTATGACGATATCACAGGCTACAGCTCACCTGAGGAAAGCGAACACGATTTTTTCACTTTAGGTCACACCTCAACTTCTGTATCTCTTGCCTGCGGTCTTGCTAAGGCGAGAGATTTAAAGGGCGAAAAGTCAAACGTTGTTGCAATTATCGGCGACGGCTCTCTCTCCGGCGGTGAGGCATTAGAGGGTCTTGATGTTGCCGCAGAGCTTGGCAGTAACTTAATTGTCGTTGTTAATGATAATGATATGTCAATTGCCGAAAACCACGGCGGAATGTACCAAAACCTTAAGCTTTTGAGAGATACCGACGGTAAGGCTGAGTGTAATCTTTTTAAATCAATGAATCTTGATTATGTTTTTGTTAAGGACGGTAACGACCTTGAGTCACTTATCAACGCCTTTGAGAGAGTAAAAGATACCGATAAGCCTGTTGTAGTTCATATTGTAACTCAAAAGGGTAAAGGTTTCGCACTTGCAGAAAAGAATAAAGAAACTTGGCATTGGTGTATGCCTTTTGATATTGAAACAGGTAAGCCTAAGTTTAGCTTTGACGGTGAGGATTACAGCAGCGTTACACGTGATTATCTCCTTGATAAGATGAAAAAGGATAAGGACGTTATTGCCATCACTTCCGCTACTCCTGCCGTGTTTGGCTTTGATGAAAAAACAAGAAAAATTGCAGGCAAGCAGTTTGTAGACGTCGGCATTGCCGAGGAAACAGCAGTTGCTCTTGCTTCGGGTATTGCCGCAGGCGGCGGTAAACCTGTTTACCCTGTATATAGTACTTTTATTCAGCGTGCATTTGACCAGCTTTCTCAGGACCTTTGTATTAATAATAATGCCGCAACACTCGTTGTTTTTGCTGCATCTGTATTCGGTATGAATGATGTAACCCATCTCGGCATTTACGATATTCCCATGATGTCGAATATTCCAAATCTCGTTTACCTTGCTCCTACAACAAAGGAAGAGTACCTTGCAATGCTTGATTGGAGTGTTGAGCAAAACGAGCACCCTGTAGCAATTCGTATCCCTTGCTGTGAATTTATTTCGAACGGTGAAAAAATTACTAAGGATTTCAGTAAACTTAATAAATATGAGGTTGGGCAGCAGGGAAGTGATGTTGCATTTATCGGTCTTGGCTCGTTTTATCCTTTGGCTAAAGAGGCGGCAAAGCTTTATGAAAAAAAGACAGGCACTAAGGCAACCGTAATCAATCCTTATTATATTACAGGTGTTGACGAGGAGCTTTTAACCTCTCTTAAATTAAATCATAAAGCAGTTGTTACTCTTGAGGACGGTATTCTTGACGGCGGCTTCGGTGAAAAGATTGCAAGATTCTTCGGCAACAGCAACGTTAAGGTTCTCAATTTCGGTCTTAAAAAGGAGTTTCTTGACCGCTATAATCCTGCCGATATTCTTAAGGAAAACCACCTTACCAAAGAGCAGATTGTCGACGATATTCTCGCATTAAATTAATACATATCGTGTATAATAAAAAGGCTTTACGAACTTGCTCGTAAAGCCTTTCTTTATACCTTTAACCTCACCTTGAAATGGGAGGCAGCACACGAAGTGTGACGCAGGAACTTCTTTTTTATTTACTTTCCTTATTTCTCTTTTCAACAATATGGTTATGAACAGTGTCTGCAAGCTCACCGTGAAGCTTGAATTTCTTTGAAAATACAATAAGCGAAATCAAAATAAGAATAGGCGGAATACCGAAGCATATAATTCCTATACCTGATTTTGTGCCGTCATTAATAACCTTTGTGGCACTTGTGATTTGCTTGTTATATCCCATAATTGCAAGGCCGCCGAAAAGAACGATTGTCTGAATGGTATAAGCCATTTTCTGCAAAAAGCCTTTCATAGAAAATGTGATTGATTCGTTTCTTTCACCGTTCTTGTATTCGCCGTAGTCAACAATATCTGCAAGAAAGATTGTTTGACCTACAAACATTGCCGCAATACCTGTTGAAGAAATAATGTAGGCAATGTCAAGCGCAATTGTAATTTTAAGCACAGGACCGAAGATATACATAAGTACATATCCTATAATGGTTGCAATAAGCGAAATTTGATAAATCTTTTTCTTGTTCATCCATTTTGAAAGAACAGGGATAACAACAAGACCCAAAACCGAGCCGACAGCACCGATAGTTTGGAAAAGGCTTTGTGCCTTAGGTTCGCCGAGTACGTCGGAGAAATAATAAACAGCCGTGCCTGAAGTGAGATACCAGCCTGCGTTTGAAAGCATAGCAACTACCATGAATACTACGAGCTGGTCGTTGTGTGCAATAACGGAAAAAATCTTTTTAAATGAAAACTTTGCCTTTTCGCCGTAAACAACATTCTTTTCCTTTGTTGAAAGAACACATATTGCTGAGAAAATCACAAGTAAAATTCCGCATATTCCTGCCCAACGTGAAAATCCTGTTGCGCTGTAGCCCTTGTCCGTAGTCATACCTGTTGAAAGCATAGGTAATATGATAGGTGTTGCAACAGTAATGATGCCCTGACCTAAGCCGCTGAAGGTTCTTGCAACGGTTGAAACAAGGTTTCGGTCATTAGGGTCAGACGTAAAGGACGGCACCATGCTCCAATACGGAATATCCGCCATTGTGTTTGTCATACCCCAAAGGATATACATAACACCTATGTATATGTAAAGCTTTGTTCCGCTCATGCCGAAGCTTGTGAACAGTAAGAAAAGAACTACTGCGTTGCATATAGCGCCTATAAGTATCCAAGGCCTGTATTTGCCGTGCTTTGTTCTTGTGTTGTCAACAATTGTGCCCATCATAGGGTCGTTAATTCCGTCCCAAATTCTTGCAATAGGGGTGAGAAGAAGTAAAAATGCTTCTTTAAGACCAAGTACGCTTGATAAATAGTAGCTTAAAAACGAATAAAACATTCCGTAACTTAAGTCAAGCCCTATTGCGCCCACGCCAAAGCAGATTTTTTCTCTCCAAGAGGTTTTGTATTCCTGCATATTCCGTCCTCCGAAAAATTAATGTTTATCTATTATAACATATTTTTATACATTTGCACAATAACATTTTTGCGTTTTTATTGCAAATTTATTTTTTTGATGATATTATATTAAAATGAAATATATATTCTGACTCGGAGGTCATTATGAAAAGAATTTTAAGCTTGCTTTTGTCAGCTGTAATGCTTGTAAGCGCCATGTCACTTGTCGATTTTTCTGCTTTTGCAGGAAGTAAGCTTCCAGCTACGTCAATAACTTCTTTGAGTGCAAAAGATAACGGATTTAAAATTAAGTGGAAGAAAAAATCAGGTATTACAGGATACCAAATTCAGTATTCTACTAACAGTAAATTTAAAAAGGGAAACAAATCAATAAAAATAAAAAATGCTAAAACAATATCAAAAAAGATAACTAAACTAAAAGCAGCCAAAAAATACTATGTTCGGATAAGAACATATAAAGGAAAAAAATATTCAAAATGGTCTAAAGTAAAGAGTATAAAAACTACGAAAGAGTCAAAATGTACCAAAGATAATATCCAAAAAGAAACCCATTGCACAAACAATAACAATCATAGTATAAAATGTGGCAATATGGGAAGATGGTTTAACAGTAGAGATGAAGTGGACAATTACTGGGTACAAGTAGATAATAATTATGCAAAACAATATCTGGACGGAACAATTACATTTAAAGAATATGGAGAAAAATCTCCTTGTGGTTATGAATGTTGGTCTTGTAGTTATTGTGGCAAATGGACAGGTAATTTTAAATATAATTAAAATTATAGCTTGACATAATATTGATAATTAGTTAATATAGTATTTGAAGAAAAGTGAAAAGAAGTTAAGGAAACTTGGCTTCTTTTTTGTATGTGTAAGAAAGAAGCAAAAAACAACTAAGTATAAGGTTAAAAAGCTCAAGGCTAAGAAAAAGTATTACGTGCGTGTTCGTACATATAAAACCGTCAAGGGCAAAAAGGTTTATTCCTCTTGGTCTAAGGTGAAGAGTATAAAGACAAAATAAAATTACGTAACGTAGGGGCGATTGATAATCGCCCCTACGTTGTTGAATTTAGATAGCATAAATGAATAAGAATACTGAGGCGAACATTGTTCGCCTCTTTTTTATACCTTAAAAGTTACAAAAGTGTTACAAATATTAAAATTTAGTATCGAAGCAATTTGTACTTGACAATACCTTTACACCCTTATATAATGTAATCAATGGTGTTAATTCCATCAAAATCCCATTGATTTCAAGTTAATCCCATTAAATTTCAATCAAAATTCACGAAAGGAGCAGAAATTATGCGTTTATTTGTCGGTACTTTAGACGGTTATAAGCTTGATTCTAAAGGACGTCTTTCTGTTCCTACTAAGTGGAGAGAGCGTCTTGGCAAGGAATTTTATATGGTTGCAGTAACCGTTAGGGGTTGCAAATGCCTTACTCTTTATCCTGTTGAGCATTTTGAGGCTACGTATGACGCAATGCAGCAGGGAACGGAAAATCAAAAATATGACGCTACAACAAGCTTTCTTGATAATGCCGAGGAGGGCGTGCTTGACGCTCAGGGCAGATTTACAGTCAATCAAAGGCTCAAGGAGGCTGCCGCTCTTACTAATGAATCAACTGTTGTATTCAAGGGTAAAGGCGAGGTAATCGAAATTTGGAATACGGATGAGTATGAAAGAATTTATAATTCTTACGACCATACGCAGGGTATTTATGACTTGATGGATAAGGTCAAGGGGAATGAGCAGTAATGGAGTTTGTTCACAAAAGCGTGCTTTTTGACGAAGCGATAAAGGCACTTGATTTAAACGAAAATAAAATAATAGTTGACGGCACGGCAGGCGGCGGAGGTCACAGCGGTGAGATTGCAAAAAGAGCTAAAAGAGTAATTTCTATCGACCAAGATCCCGACGCAATCGCAGTTCTTAACGAACGCTTGGGTGATAAGGAAAACGTAACTATTGTTCACGATAATTATTCAAATATAAAAAATATTATTTCAAATCTTAATATAGAGAAAATTGACGGTCTGCTTTTAGACCTCGGCGTTAGTTCGTTTCAGCTTGATACTGCCGAGAGAGGATTTTCATTTCATAAGGACGCACCGCTTGATATGAGAATGAGCAAAAGCGGGCTCAGCGCTTATGATGTTGTAAATAATTATGACGAAAGGCAGCTTGCGGATATTATTTACAGATACGGCGAGGAAAAATTTTCACGTCGAATTGCCGCAAATATAGTTAAGGCAAGGGCAAAAAAACCTATTGAAACCACTTTTGAACTTGTCGATATAATCAAATCCTCAATGCCGCAAAAGGCAATGCGTGATGCTCACCCCGCAAGACGTACGTTTCAGGCTATCAGGATAGAAGTTAATGCAGAACTTGATGTGCTTAAATCAACACTTGAGGACGCATTTGATATTCTTGCACCGGGCGGCAGAATTGCAATTATAACGTTTCATTCTCTTGAGGACAGAATTGTTAAAGAGCAATTTGCAAAGTGGTGCCAAGGCTGCACCTGCCCTAAGGAATTTCCTGTTTGTGTGTGCGGAAAAAAGCCAAAAGGAAAGGCCTTTAAATCAATTTCACCTTCTAAAGAGGAACTTGAGGAAAATCCTCGTGCAAGGTCGTCACGGCTTAGAATTTTTGAGAAATTTTAGTTAATAAAATATAGGAATTGAAAAGTTAGGAGGAGTAAAAAATGACTAATACAGGCGATTTTAGGCGTTATTCATACGGTTCTGATGCGGCTTATGCCGTTCAGGCATTTAACTACCAGCGCAGCTCTGCGGCTCCGGCTTATATTCCGAAACCCGAAAAAGAATTTAAGGTAAGGCAAAGAGGGCAGCGAAAGAGCAAGGCTCAACTTGTTCACGAGCAAAAACTCAGTTTTAAAAAGGCTTTAAGCATTGCAACAGTGGCGGCATTGTGCCTTTCTATGCTTTTTGCCGTTCTTTATACCAATGCAAAAACAAATGAACTTACCTTTGAGATTTCAAGGCTTGAAAAAAATTATTCTACCGCTCAAAGTGAAAATACACGTCTTAACAGTGAACTTGACAGCCTTGTGTCAATGAGTATGATTGACCAATATGCAGTCGAGAAGCTCGGTATGACCAAAATGAAATCAAATCAGATAAAATATATTGACGTTTCGCAGTATAAGCAAAAACGTCTTGCTGCCGCACAGGCAGTTTTAAAGCAAAAGCAGGCAAAATCCAAGGCTGAAAAAACGTCTGTTGCTAAGTAATAATATATATTATTTAAGCGTAAGATTAATGAGAGTTAAGAATATACTTAACTCTCTATGTTATTATTAAATAAGAGAACAATTGCGAGGGGATGATTAAAAGTGAATACTTCAAAAAGAATGCTCAAAAGAATTCTTATTATGGCAGTCGTAATCATCTTTCTTATGACAACAACTGTGGCGAGAGTTTTTTATCTTACAATTGTACGTGGCGAGGAACTTTCCGAAAAAGCTGAAACACAGCAGCTTAAGGATACGGAAATCACGGCAATGCGTGGAACGATTTATGATTCAAACGGTAACGTGCTTGCTCAGTCGGCTTCGGTTTGGAATGTATTTATCGACCCGCTCAATATTAAAGACAAGCAAAGAGATTTGATTGTTGATGAATTCGCAAATCTTTTCGGTTATGATGCAGATGAGAAAAAAGAGTTTTACGACAGAACAACTCATCAAAATCATTATGAACTTGTTGAAAAGAAAGTCGAAAATAACATAAAAGAGAAACTTTCAAAATTTGTGTCGAAAAACGAATTGGGTGGCTGTATCGGTACAGAACAAACAACAAAAAGATATTATCCTTACGGCACACTTGCTTCAAGCGTTATCGGTTTTACAGGCGCAGACGATCAGGGCCTTTCTGGTATCGAAGCTTATTATGACGAACAGCTTACAGGCACAAACGGAAGAATAATTACCGCAAAAGATGCTAAGTCTAACAATATCGCAAACGACTATGAAACAAGCATTGCCGCAACAGACGGCGATTCGATAGTTCTCACAATCAATCAAACCATTCAATATTATCTTGAAAAAGGATTGAGAGAAACGATGAACGAATATCAGGCTAAGGGCGCTTACGGTGTTGTTATGAATTGTAACACAGGCGCTGTGCTTGCGATGTCATCTCTTCCTGATTACGATTGCAATGAGCCTTATAAGCTTACATACAGCAAGGATAAAAAAGCGATTAAAAAGCTCAGCGATAAAACAGCAAAGCAAGAGGCTGAAAGTGCTGCTGTTCAAAATCAGTGGCGCAATTTTACAGTATCCGACACATACGTACCCGGTTCTGTTTTTAAAACATTTGTCGCTTCTGCCGCTTTGGAGGAAAATGTTGTAAATTTGAATACAACGTATAACTGCACAGGCTCTATCCAAGTTGACAAATACAAAATGAAATGCCACTATCACCCCGGCCACGGAACACAAACTCTTACTCAGGGACTTGAAAATTCCTGTAACCCGTTTTTTATCACAATCGGTCAAAAATTAGGCGTTCATAATTATTTTAAATATTTTGATGCCTTCGGCTTTACACAAAAGACAAATATCGACCTTCCGGGTGAGGCTTCTCCACAATATTACAAAGAGGACCAATACGGAATAGTTGAGCTTTCGTCTGCTTCTTTCGGTCAGACAAACTCGCTTACTCCTATTCAGGTTTGCACAGGTCTTTGCGCTATCGCAAACGGCGGAAAACTCTTACAGCCTTATCTTGTGTCAAGTATTGCCGATGCAAACGGCAAAACGGTTAAAAAGACTCAAACCAAGGAAATAAGGCAGGTTATCAGTGCAGACACATCCGAAAAAGTCAGAAAAATGATGAAATCGGTTGTTGATAACGGTACAGGTAAAAACGGCTACGTTGCAGGTTACAGCGTAGGCGGTAAAACAGGTACTTCAACAAAGCTCGGTGAGTCTAAAAATGGCGAGGGCGATAAATATATTGTATCGTTTGGCGCAATTGCTCCGAGTGACGATCCTGAGATTGCAATGCTTATAATCGTTGATGAGCCAAACCAGGATTTGGGCGGCGGTGCTCTTTGCGCTCCTATTGCCGCACAGGTTACTCAAGAGGCTATGAATGTTCTCGGCATTGAGCCAAAATATAATGACTCTGAAATGAAAGACCTTTCAAAGCAGACTCCTAACGTAGTCGGCAAAAGTCTTGATGAAGCTAAAAAGACGCTTGAAGAAAACAATCTTAACTTCGTTGTTGTCGGCGATGATTCAACCATTACAAGGCAGTGCCCGTCGGGTGCAGATACGATTCCTAACGGCGGTACGGTTTATCTTTATACCGATGATTCCGAAAAACAAACAGTAAATGTTCCTAATTTTAGCGGGCTTACCGTTAACGAGGCTAAGGACCTTGCCTCAAGCAGTAATCTTAATATTCAAATCGCAGGTAACAGTATGTCAAGCGGAACTGTTGTGGCATACAGGCAAAGTGAAGAAACGCAGGCAAAGGTAGAAAAAGGAACGGTAGTTACCGTCACATTTAAAAATACACAGTCTGTATTAGACTAAAAGATATGGGGTTTTAATATGAAGCTTAAAGATTTATTAAAGGGAATTGACGTTAAAAACGATTTTGAAAACGTTGACGTTTTGGACGTTACGCAGGATTCACGTCTTGTAAAAGACGGCTCGCTTTTTATCTGCATTAAAGGAGCTGCCTTTGACGGACACAGCGTTGCGAAAAAAATGCTTGAAAACGGTGCTGTTGCAGTAGTCGTTGACCACGATCTCGGTCTTGACAGTCAAATTATTGTTGAAGATTCAAGAGCCGTTTATTCTCCTATTTGTGCTAATTTCTTCGGTAACCCTGCCGAAAAATTAAAGCTTATCGGCTTAACAGGCACAAACGGAAAAACAACTACCACATTTTTGATTAAGCAAATTCTTGAAAATGTCGGCAAAAAAGTCGGACTTATCGGAACTGTTCAAAATATGGTGGGTGATGAGATTTATCCTGCTAAATATACAACTCCTGACCCGTATGAGCTTCAAAAGCTGTTTTCGCTTATGGTAAAAGCAAATTGCGAATACTGTGTTATGGAGGTTTCATCTCAAGCACTCGCACAGGGCAGAGTAAACGGACTTCGATTCACTCTCGGAGCATTCACAAATCTTACTCAAGACCACCTCGATTATCACAAAACTTGGGAAAACTATTTCAATTCAAAGCGTAAGCTTTTTGAAAATTCCGATATCGCAGTAACAAATGCAGACGACGAACACGGCTTAAAAATTATTGACGGTCTTAATTTTGATAAGGTTGTTACTTATGCAGTTGATACAAATAATGCAACATATACCGCCAAAAACGTTAAGTTTAAGCCAAGCGGTGTTGAATATGAAATTGTTTCAAATGATTCTATAGGCAGATGTATTTGTCCAATTCCGGGCAGATTTTCGGTTTATAACTCTCTTTGCGCAGTAACATGTGCTCTTGCACTCGGTATTGATTTTGAGGATGTTCTTTTGGCAGTTGCAAAGTCAAAAGGAGTCAAGGGCAGAATTGAAGTTGTACCGAGCGGCAGAGATTTCACAATCATTATTGACTACGCTCATTCACCTGACGGACTTGAAAATATTATTACCTCGCTTAAGGAAATTGCAAAGGGCAGAGTAGTAACCCTTTTCGGTTGCGGCGGAGACAGAGATAAAACAAAGCGCCCTAAGATGGGTAAAATTGCCGCAGAATTATCCGATTACTGCATTGTAACGTCAGATAATCCGAGAAGTGAAAATCCACGTGCAATCATTGATGATATTCTTGTAGGTATGCAAAATATCAAAACGCCTTACACTGTTATTGAAAACAGACACGAGGCTATTGAATATGCAATTACTCATGCTAAAAAGGACGATATTATTCTCCTTGCAGGCAAGGGTCACGAAACATATCAAATTTTGCCTACAGGCACAATTCATTTTGACGAAAGAGAAGTTATTGCCGAGGTTCTCGGTAAAATGAAATAAATTATGGAAGCTTTAACATTAAAAGAAATTGCAAAAGCGTTAAATACTAAAACGGATTTTGACGTTCAAATAAACGCTGTTTGTATTGATACAAGAAAAATTACAAAAGGTTGCCTTTTTATTTGCATTAAGGGCGAACGCTTTGATGCACACCAATTTGCAAACGAAGCATTGAGCCTTGGCGCCGCTGCTGTAATGATTAGTGAGGATATTGAGGTAAACGGAGCGTTTGTAAAAGTTGAGAATACTTCAAAAGCACTTCTTGACCTTTCAGCCTATTATCGTTCAAAATTTAATATCCCTGTTGTTGCACTTACAGGCTCGGTCGGCAAAACAACTACAAAGGAATTTACCTATCTTGTAGTTAATTCAGAGTTTAACGCAATCAAAACTCAGGGAAACCTAAATAACGAAATCGGCTTGCCCCAAATGCTTTTTCAAATTGATAACAGCACCGAGGCGGCGGTTATTGAAATGGGAATGAACCATTTTGGCGAAATTCACCGACTTGTAACTGCTACTAAGCCTACCCTTGCAATGATTACAAATATCGGTGTGTCGCATATTGAAAATCTCGGCTCACGTGAGGGCATACTTAAATCAAAGCTTGAAATTCTTGACGGCTTAGAAGCAGGCTCACCGTTTATCATTAATGTTGATAACGATATGCTTAAAACAATTCTTGATAAAGACGAGATTATGGAAAAATATGACGTAATCACGTTCGGTATTGAAAGCGAAGGCGCAAATTATAAAGCAAAAAATATCAAAGAAGAAAACGGCTCAACTTCATTTGATGTTGAATATACAATCACAAAAATAATTCCGGAAATCAGCGGTGTAACAGGTAAGTTTTACTTGTGCTCACAACATATCGTAATCCCTACTATCGGTATTCATAATGTATATAATGCCCTTGCGGCTTTTGCTGTCGGTATAACTCTCGGCATTGACTCTCAAAAATCGGCTGACGCTCTTTCAAATTACGTTCCTGCCGGAATGAGGCAAAAAAGCGTAACCGTCGGCGGCATAACCTCTATTGAGGATTGTTACAATGCAAGCCCGGATTCAATGAATGCGGCAATCAAAACTCTTGCCAATACAAAGGCAAATAAAAAAATAGCGGTTTTGGGCGATATGCTGGAACTCGGCGATTATTCAAAAAAAGCTCATTATGAAGTCGGTCAAGCCGTGGCAGATAATAAAATTGATTTTCTTTTGGCTTTTGGCAATGATGCAAAATATATTGTAGACGGCGCTAAAGAAAACGGAATGAAAAACGCATTTTATTTTAATAATAAAGAAGAACTTTCAAATAAACTTTTCGAGCTTGCAAACAAGGGTGATGCAGTAATATTCAAGGCATCAAGAGGTATGAAGCTTGAGGATGTAATAAATAACGTGTATGACAGGTGGGAAAAATAAATGAACAGTACAGCAGCATTAATAATCAGCGTTGTAATTGCTTTTGGCATAACCGCAGGCTTAGGCTTTGTAATTATCCCGTGGCTTCGCAAGTTAAAATTCGGTCAAACTATTCTTGACATCGGCCCTAAGTGGCACAAATCAAAGCAAGGCACACCTAATATGGGCGGTCTTATGTTTATTATCGGTATCGCTATTTCATTTTCTTTGACTGTATTGATTTATCACCTTTCGGGTGGTAATCTTGAAAGCGAATATTCATCAATAATGAACGGGCGTGAACTTGTTCTTTTGCTTGCAGGCTTAATTTTGGCACTCGGTTGCGGCGCAGTCGGCTTTATTGATGACTTTACGAAAATTAAACTTAAAAGAAACGAGGGTTTGTCACCTAAGCAAAAAACACTCGGTCAACTTATCGTCACATTGGGATATATAGCAACTCTTTGGATGTCTCATAATACAAGTTGGTATATTCCTTTTATTGGCAGAGTTAATTTTGAAAAAAACATATTTACTGCTGTTGTATTTTGGATTCTTTCAATATTTATCGTTTACGGCTGTGTAAACAGCGTTAATCTTACAGACGGCATTGACGGCCTTTGCTCAAGCGTAACGTCTACTGTTGCAATTGCGTTTATAGTTTTGGGCTATATTCAGGGTTTTGCCGGTCTTACAATTTTCTCAGGCGCTCTTTTAGGCGGTGTTTTGGGCTTTCTTTGCTGGAATTGGAATCCTGCCAAAACATTTATGGGCGATACAGGCTCGCTTTTCCTCGGCGGAATGGTTGTAGCTCTCGGCTATATGTGCAAATGCCCGATTATACTGCTTCCAATCGGTATTGTTTATGTTTGCGAAACTATGAGTGATATTATTCAAATCGGCTATTTTAAAATCACTCACGGTAAGCGTGTGTTCAAAATGGCGCCTATTCATCACCATTTTGAAATGTGCGGTTGGAAGGAAAAGAAAATCTGCGTCGTATTTTCACTCGTTAATGCAATCGGATGCGTAATCGGTGTTCTTCTTCTCTATTTCGGAAATTTCGCAAAATAATATAAATTAAAAAACTTGAAAGGAGTGTTCTTATGCCAAATAATAATGAGCAAATAGTGGTTAAGCCAAGCAAATGGAAAAGCTTTAAGGATACTTATTTTTTAACCGGCAGCATTGATATTCCGTTTTTAGGCTTAACAATAGCACTTTTAACAATAGGTTTAATAATGCTCTTTTCAGCATCTTATCCATATGCATATTATTATAAGGACAGCTCATATTACTATTTTATTCGCCAAATCTTGTTTGCAGTTGCAGGACTTGTTGCAATGCTTTTGATGTCAAAAATAAATTATAAAATATTAAAAGCAATATATAAACCTGTATTCGTTGTAACGATAGCGCTTTTGGTAATTGTTCTTTTTCATCATACAAATGTTCAGAACTTCAAACGCTGGATACCACTCGGACCTGTTACCATTCAGCCGTCTGACCTTGCTAAGTTTACGATTATATTAACCCTTGCGGTTTATATAAGTAAATATTATAAAAAGATGAAAACAATGAAATACGGCATATTAATCCCTATCGGAATAATTGCAATTTTTTGCGGCCTTATTTATCTTGAACATCATCTTTCGTGCACAATATTAATGTTTTTTATCGGCGCTTGCCTTATGTTTGCAGGCGGAAGCGATTGGAAGCTGTTTGCATTCGGTTTGGCGGTAATTGTTCTTTTAGGATTCCTTGTCGTCAGTTTTCCGACACTTATTGAAAATTATGCGGGCAAACGAATTGTTGCTTGGCTTGATAAAGACTATGATCCTTTGAACGGCAGATGGCAGACAAACAATTCACTTTATGCTATCGGTTCGGGCGGTTTCTTCGGTGTAGGGCTCGGCAATTCAAAGCAAAAATATCTCTATGTATCCGAGCCGCAAAACGACTTTATTTTTTCAATCGTATGCGAGGAACTTGGTTTCTTAGGCGCTGCAATAATTATTGCACTTTTTGCCGCACTTGTTATCAGGGGCTTGATTATCGCTTCAAGATGTAAAGATAAATTCGGCTCGCTTCTTATTATCGGCATTGTTGCCCAAATAGGACTTCAGGTAGTGCTGAATATTCTTGTTGTTACTGATACTCTTCCCAACACAGGCTTCGCATTTCCGTTTTTCTCCTACGGCGGCACGGCAATTTTTATGCTCTTGTTTGAAATAGGAGTAGTTCTATCTATTTCAAGAAAAACAAATCAACAAAAGGTATAGGTATCAAAAATGAAAATATTATTTGCAACAGGTGGCACTGCAGGCCATATTAACCCGGCTCTTGCAGTAGCGTCATATATAAGAGAAAAATATCCGGATAGTGAAATTTTGTTTGTCGGCACGGCAGACCATATGGAATCACGCTTAGTTCCAAACGCAGGCTTTGATTTCAAAACCATCAAGATTTCAGGATTTCGCCGTTCATTTGCACCAAAAGCAATCGTGCATAATATCAAAACCGTTTGTCAGCTGGTGACTTCAAACAGTGCCTGCAAGAAAATAATTAAGGATTTTAAGCCTGACGTAGCAGTCGGTTTTGGCGGATATGTATCGGGTCCAGTACTCCAAACCGCCGTAAGTATGCATATTCCTACTTGTATTCACGAGCAAAACGCTTATCCCGGCATTACAAATAAAACCCTTGCAAAAGAAGTGGATAAAGTAATGCTTACCGTTGAAGATGCTAAAAAGCATCTTGAACCTAAAAATGAGGTTGTTGTTACAGGTCTTCCTGTTCGTGGCGAACTCCTTAAGGCACGTAAAGATATTTCAAGAAAAGAACTTGGTATACCAAACGGAAAATATCTTGTTCTTTCTTTCGGCGGTTCACTCGGTGCAAAGCCGCTTAATGACGCAATGTTTGATATTCTTCTTGAAAGCGCAAATAACGATAAATATTACCATATTCATTCAGTCGGAACTAACGGCGGTGAATTTCTTGAAAAATTCAAAGAAAACGGTTTTGTTGAAGGCAAAAAAGGCTTGGTAAAGGGAAATGTTGAGGTTAGGCAGTATATTGATGATATGGATACCTGTATGTCGGGCGCTGACCTTGTAATCGGCAGAGCAGGCGCTTCAAGCCTTTCTGAAATTGAGGCGCTCGGTAAAGCTTCAATACTCATTCCGTCGCCTTATGTTGCAGAAAATCATCAGTTCCACAACGCTATGGCGCTTGTAAACCGTGGCGCAGGCTCAATTATTGAGGAAAAGGATTTAACAACCGCTTCACTTAAAGAGGCTATTGATTCAATGCTTTCAAATCCTGCAAAGCTAATTCAAATTGAGGAAAATGCCAAGAATATGGCAATAACCGATGCAAGAGAGAGAATTGCAAATATCATCATATCCCTTGCAAAATAACTAAATAACAAATTAATCGCTTTTGCATAGAATATCGTGCAGAGGTGATTAAATGGAATATTTTAAAATATGCGGCGGTAAAAAGCTTTCAGGGCAAATTTCTGTCCACGGCGCTAAAAATTCTGCCTTGCCAATCCTTGCTTCAACACTTTTAATCAAGGGTGAAAGCGTTATACATAATTGCCCTGATTTAAGCGATGTAAGAGTAACTCTTGATATATTAAAATCTCTCGGTTGCAAAGTCAAAAGAGAAAAAAGTACCGTTTTTGTTGACGCAAGCGTGGTTAATAAAAACGAAATCAGCGAGCACACTATGCGCACTATGCGCTCGTCAATAATATTTTTGAGTGCTCTTCTTTCTCGGCAAGGCTGTGCCTCAATCTTTTATCCCGGCGGCTGTGAAATAGGCACAAGGCCTATAGACCTCCACCTTAAAGCGTTTCACGATTTGGGCGCAGACGTCAGCGTAAACGGTTCGTCAATTAATGCTTGTGCAACTTCAATTATAGGCACTAAAATAATATTGCCTTTTCCGAGTGTCGGTACTACGGAAAATATAATTATTGCCTCGGCAATTTCAAAAGGAAAGACAATTATTGTAAATCCTGCACGTGAGCCTGAAATAAGCGATCTTGCCGATTTTTTAAACCATTGCGGCGCTAAAATATACGGCGCAGGGGAGTCAACTATTGTTATTGACGGTGTAAAAAGGCTTGATGCGTGCGAACATACAATTATCCCCGACAGAATACTTGCTTCAACGTATATGTCGCTCGGAGCTGTTTGCTCAAAAGAACTTACTGTTAATAATATAAGACAAAGTCATTTATCTCCCGTTTTTCCCGTGTTTACAGAAATGGGTTGTAAAATATATTTGTCTGATAATTCATTGACTCTTGTTTCACCCAAAAAGTTAAAGCGGGTAAGAAGTATTAAAACGATGCCTTATCCCGGCTTTCCTACCGATTCTCAATCGCCTGTGGCAGTTGCTCTTGCACTTGCTAAAGGGACTTCTATTTTGCAGGAAACAATATTTGAAAATCGATTCAGATATGTGAGTGAGCTTAACAGATTCGGTACAGATATAGAAATTAAGGATAATATCGCCGTTATTAACGGTGTTGATAAGTTACATTCGGCAAACGTTAACGCAACTGATTTACGTGGCGGAGCCGCACTTGTTGTTGCAGCTCTTTGCGCAAACGGTGAAAGCAATATATATGGTATAGAGCATATAGACAGAGGATATGAAAATCTTGAAAACGCACTTTCATCAATAGGTGCTGACATTAAGAGGAGTAAAAATGAAGGAGAAACCAAGGCAAAAGCAAGCAAAAAAGAAATTGAATAACAGAAATTCAAAGCCGTCAAAAATTGATGATGAATTTTTTGATTTGGGTATTGAGCCTCCAAAACTATATAGGGAGTCTCAAAACAAGATTATTCAGGCTCAGCAAAAAAAATCACGTCAAAATGAAAAATACGGTATGACGAGGGTTGAACGGCGCCAAAGGGAAACAAAAAGGCGTGAAAAGAAAAACAAGCTCAGAAAAACGCTTAGTTGGATAGGTGCAATTCTTGTTATTATTGCTATCGGAGCAATACTTTGCTTGACGGTTTTTTTCCAAATAAACAATATAACAAGCTCAGGCAGTAAGATTTATTCAAAGGATAAGATAATATCACAATGCATTATTCAAAAGGGTAAAAATCTTTTTACAGTTGATACCGAATCGGCGGCACAAAGGATTGAAGAAAACCTGCCATACGTCTACAAGGCTGAAATCAAAAGAAAGTTACCCGATACAATAGAAATTATAATAACCGATGCAAAGCCTTCTTATTCGCTTTTGTGCAATGATAATACATATATCTTACTCGACGATAACTTTAAGGTACTTGAAAAGGGCGCACAAATGGCGACGGGTACAGTTATTAACAAAACGGATATAAAAAGCGCTGTTGCGGGTCATAAAATAGAATTTAAAAATTCCGATGTCGGCACTTGTCTTGCACGTCTTGCAAAAAGTATTAAAGATAATAATTTTACTGAAATTACTGCTATTTACAGTAAAAATATAAGCGAAAACTACGTTGTTTATGACAATAGAATTACGTTTAAACTCGGCAACAGCAAGGATTTAGACAGTAAGATTATGAAAGGACTTACGGCTTGCGATAAACTTAATGATTCAAATCCTAATGCTACGGGTACAATGACAATAACAACTGACAAGGCAATATACTTTACAGAAGAATAGCTGTGAAGAAGTTAGCTTTACACTAAGCGTGAATATTGTTGGAATTTGTGCAAAAACAACAAACAATAAAAAATATAACTATAAAACATTGTCAAAAACTTTTAGAATAATTCAAAAAAAGTATTGCAATTTAATTACAATATTGTTACAATATGATAGTAACAAAAGCCTATAGGGGAATATAGACTAAGAATAATAAAATTAAGGAGAATCTTGCAATGGGACGTTATGAAATCGATACAGATGACTCAAAAGTAGTACAAATTAAAGTAGTAGGTGTCGGCGGAGGCGGCGGAAACGCAGTCAACCGTATGGTACACTGTAATATCCAAGACGTTGAATTTGTAGCAGTTAACTCTGATAAGCCTGCTCTTGCAAAGTCAACAGCAACACATAAAATTCTTATCGGCGAAAAAGCTACTAAAGGTATGGGCGCAGGTGCAAGGCCTGAAGTAGGTACTCGTGCCGCTGAAGAGAGTAGAGAAGCTCTTACAGATGTACTTACAGGCGCAGAAATGGTATTTATCACTGCCGGTATGGGCGGTGGAACAGGTACCGGTGCAGCCCCTGTAGTAGCTAAAATCGCAAAAGACCTCGGCATTCTTACTGTAGCAGTTGTTACAACTCCTTTCGCTTTCGAAGGTAACAGAAGAATGAAGCAGGCACAGGAAGGTATCAAGGAGCTCGCTCAGTACGTTGACTCTATCATGGTAATTCCTAACGAAAATTTAAAATATGTTACTGAAGAAAAGATTACTCTTCTCAATGCATTTGAAATCGCTAATGATGTTCTTCGTCAGGGCGTTCAGTCAGTGTCTGACCTCGTTAATGCAACAGGTCTTGTAAACTGCGACTTTGCCGATGTAACTGAGATTATGAAGGATTCAGGCTATGCTCATATGGGTGTTGGCCGTGCTAAGGGTAAGGATAAAGCAGAACTCGCTGCTCAGCAGGCTATTTCTTCACCTCTTCTTAATACTTCTATTGATGGCGCACGTGGTATTCTTATCAATATCACAGCTTCAACAGATATCGGTCTTGAAGAGATTGATGCTGCTTCTTCAATCGTAAGCGCTGCAGTTCATCCTGATTGTGAAATCATCTGGGGTGCTAACTTTGATGAAGAACTTGAAGACGAAATGATTATCACTGTTATTGCTACCCGCTTTGGCGACGAGGGCCCCGGCGCTCCTATCAAGTCAACAACTGCAAACAAGGAAGTTGCTCCTCCGCAGCCTGTAGCTCCTATTGCTGCTCCGGTTGCTCCTGCTCAAAGTTCAGCAGCTGCTACTTCTCCTGTTTCAACATTCAATGATAATGATGACGATGCTTTCAGCGAAATCGTTAATTTCTTCAAGAAATAATTATTAATATATAACAAAAACGCACTTCGTTTTGAAGTGCGTTTTTTCATTTATTTGTGTTTTTGTCAATATGTATATTTTATCAAACTCTTGTCTTTTAAGTGGAAAACTTTTCCTGTCAAGTAAAATCCTTTACATTTTTAACATTTTCCACATAGTTTTCAACAATTATTTATATCAAAAGCGTCACTTTTCCACATTCTCAACAACGTTTTCCACAGCGTTTTTAACAATTCAAAAATGTAAAGCAAAATACCATTACAAAAAGCAGCGATTAAATATACATTTTTTGTATATCTAATCGCTGCTTTAAATGTTTACCATTCGCTTTTTGTGTATGAACGGATAATATTTGTTATAATATTATCTCTTAAAAAGCCTTTTCCTTTGCCGCCGTTTCTTTGGTCTTGAATTTTACCTGCACGGATTGTTATCGCCTCTGTTTTATCGGTGATTTTGTCAATCGGAGGAATTTTGCCGAAGTCATAATTATCCTCAACAACGTCAATAACATTTTCTGCAAGGTTGTTAAATTCTTCCTTTTGTGCCGAACTCATTGCAAATATAACTAATTTGTTATTGTCCGGAAAACGCAAAGTCTTTTTATTCTTAACATTGAGTGAATAAAGATAAATTCTTGCTTTTTTTACGATATTGCCCTCAGGGTGATGAAGATGAGTAAATTCGTATCCGAATGTTGTTTCGTCATCGGTATGAGCCGTCTGGTTTAAGCCGTACATATCCCATTTGCTGTAAGGTGCAGTCATTGATTTGAAATTGACTTTGTATTCTTTTCTGTCAATTTTAAATGTTGCTACTATATCTTCCTCGCTTACCGCTCCTGCAAGAATATATATTTGATTATATTTTCCGTCAAGTCTGATTTTTTGACCTCTGCAAGCTACTGCGTCAAATCTTGGAGTTTTTCCTTTGCTGTTGCCGTGAGGAATGTAAAAATCGATTCCGTTTACTTTAATGTTTTTGCTGATTAAATCAATCGGCAAAGAGTATCCACCGCCCTGAAGTATGTTGTACTTCATATTCTTGTAGTTTGTAAACGCTTTAACATTGTAATTAAGACGCATAGGGGAGTAAGCATTGTTGAACTTACACTCCGGTGCTTTTGCAAATTTAATTTTCAATGTCATCGTTTCAAATGGCTTTAATGAAACTCTGATTGTTTTCTTTTCGGCAGGTGTATGCTTTCTTATAAATTCTTCGCTTGTGTTTACTTCGTCAACTTCTTCAAATTCTCTGTATACACTAAGCGCCGCATTTTTCTGCTCAATAGCCGTTGCATTATTAAGCCTTACAATTAAAGCGTCTTTGTCATATTCGCTGATTTTTACAGCTCTGATAACAATATTGTCGTGCGATAATTTTAAAAGGCTGGCAACTTGAGAAAATTCGCCCTTTTCGCTCTGCTTTTTTACTTCACAGGTGATAAGCTTTCTTGCAAATACCATTGATTCACGGTTAGTCCCGTTTTCAATGTCACCCTCGTGACCGAAAATACCAAAGCTAAAGCAGTTTCTGCCGAGGTCTTGTAAATCTTGCCTTGTTTCCTTTGTAAATGCTCCGACAGGCGTGTGAATGCAGGTAAGCCTTAATGTGTTGTCGTTAGGCTTATCCCAGCCGTGCTTGCAGTCTGTAAGAATACTTACTCCGAAATTACCGCTTTTGTCAGTTATGTCAGCCCATTTTTGAGCAGGTACTTCATAAAGCTTTTCGCTGTTGTTTTCTCTTTGCGTGTATCCTAAACCCGAATCATATTTTGCAACATAATTTGAACTTGCAAGAGGGAATACAGCTTTAAGAAGTGTTCTTCTTGTTCTCCAATCAATTTCGTTGTCAAATCTGATAACCTTGCTGTCAGGATATAGAGAAACAATTTGATTAATCGTTGAATATTCAGCCTCTCTTGTAATTTTTATTGCAATTCGTGCAGGCCCGTTTTCAATTATTTCAAATTTAGGAGTGTTTGCATAGCAATAAGCGTCCTTGTCGATATCTTCTTTTCTTAATTCCCAAGACGGATAAGCAAGCGAGCCTGTATCGTGAAGCATTGCAAGCTTAATAGGAGAGGTGATAAGCTGCTTGTTCAGTTCTTTGTCAAGTAAGAATGCAAGGTCACCGTTTTTGTTGAAAATAACTCTATATTTGCTGTTTTCAAGGGTATGACCGCTAATCTTAAGGTCAGTTTTTATTTGGCACTTTTCCTCACTCGGAACAATTGCATAAATGTGAATTGCAAATGACGGCACGTCAGCCTGAAATACTATTTCAAAATGTTTGCCTGTTTTGTTGATAATCTGGCTCGGCACTTCCTTTTTTTGCTTGTTAATGACCTTGACAAAAGGGGTGTTTACGTTGAGCTTAATCTTGGCTTGAACGCTTTCACGTCTTCTGTATTGCGTAGGGTTTGACACAGAAACTGCAACTGCATTTTCAGGAACCCAACTTGTGTCCATATTTCTTGAAATTGCCTGTAAAGACGAGGTTAGTTCGCCTTTAAATTGAGCTATAGACGAATAATAATCATCCCAAGCGTCATTGTAAACTTCCATTAATGATGTGCCTGTAATGTCATCGTGGAATTGATGTTTAATTGAACGCTTCCAAGCCTTGTTAAGATTTTCCTTAGGATAATCATATGTACCGCAAAGTGAGGCAAATGAACAAGTGAATTCCGCACTGTGCGCTATTTGTTCGCTTTGATAATCAAGCCTTTTGCTCTGTGTACGTGAGGTGTAACAGCCGGCGCCGTGATTTGTCATAAGCATATCGCCTTTGTATCTCGGAATGAATACGCCGTTTGCACCGTAGTTGTACCTTTTAAGCTTCGTAAAAACCTTATCGCTTCTTGCACTTATTACTTGGAATAATTTGTTGTCTTTGTTGGCTCTTACACTTTCGTCAACGTTTTTTACGCTTTCCTCAGTCGGCGAGCCGCCCCAGTCGCCTGTTCCGTAAAGGTGATTAACCCACGGAAGCTTCATATTGGTTTCAATATAAGCTTTGTTAATTCCGTCAATAACACTTAAGTCTGCTCGAACGTCACCGTCAAGCTTGTATCTGTAACTTTTTGCATTAAATGACGCACCAATCTCATTTCCGTCGGCGCCGACCCACATACCTAAATCAAACGGTATTGGGTAAGCCGAGCCCCAAGAAAGTTTTTGCGTGCTGAATCCTAAAAGACCGGCATCGTTGATAATTTGTGGCAATTGCGCACCGAAACCGAAGCAGTCAGGCAAAAATATATCCTTACTTTTTTTCTTGAACTTTTCATAAAAATAGTTATTTCCAAGAAGAATGTTACGTGTGATAGCCTCAGGTGATGGAATATTTACGTCGCCGTTTTCGTATTCCGCACCTGCAGGATTCCATCTGTTTGTTTTAACGTATCTTCTGATTTGGTCAAATGCCCTTGGATAGTATTCTTCTATAAGCTCGTATCTGTAAGCACCCTCAAAGTTGAACATATAATTTGGGTACTTCTCAATAAGGTCAAAGTTTTTGCTTAATGTGTCCGGTATAAATTTTTCAACCGTATCGGCAATTGTCCATCTCCAAACAGTGTCAAGATGTGCCGTTGCAACCATATAAGCTGTTTTAGTCAACATAATTATAATACCTGCTTACTTTTCAATAATTTCGTATGTAAATTCGTACTTCTCTTGAAGAGCCTTAACCTTATCCTCGTTGTCCTCAATAAATGTTTCGCTGTAAACACTTTTTCCGTCTACAGAATAATCTTTAACGATTTGGTTGAGTGCTTCCCAAGCCTCAGCCTCCTGTGCATATCCGTCCTCAAATTTAATAAGAAATTCTCTGTGTTTTGGTAAAATAACCTTCATTGTGTTTTTCCTTTCATCTGTAATTATAATATACAAACTTATTATATTATTTTTGTTTATTTATTGCAAGAAATATTTATATCTTTAATAACTATTTTAGCTTTTTCATATAAAAGCTTTTGGGCGTTTTCTATTGCATATTGGGCACTTGTGTTTTTATCGACAAGACTGTACATTTTATCTGCAAGTTTAACATTTTCAATATCTCCGCTTAAAATAATGCATTTTTTGTTATACTTTTTGCAAAGCTCGCTTATCTTATATACGAGCTTTCCCATAAGCGTTTGATTGTCGGTTTTTCCTTCGCCTGTAATTACAATATCGCTTTCCTTTATTTTTTTCTCAAGGGATGAAGCTTCGCATAGTATGTCAAATCCGCTTTTTATCTCTCCGCCGTAAACGGAATAAAGACCGCCGCATATACCTCCTGCCGCTCCTGCACCCTTAACCTCTCTTATATCTCTTGGAAGAAAAGCATTAAGCATTTTCAGTCCGTCGTCAAGTTCTTTTATTTGTTCGTTATTTGCGCCCTTTTGTTTTGCAAAAACATAAGCCGCCCCTTTTTTGCCAAAAAATACATTGTCAACATCGCAAGCGTATGTAAAGTTAATGCCATTTACAATACCTGTAAAGCCTGCACCGTAAAAATTATTTAAATCTTTGCCGGTCGGGTAATCAATTTCATATCCTTCGATATCTCTGAAAACAGCACCTAGCGCACTTAGCGCACCTGCTCCTCCGTCACAGCATCCGCTGCCGCCCAATCCGAGTATAATGTTGCTAAAACCCTTTGATACAGCGAATTTTATCAACTCACCCGTACCATAAGATGTTGCATTCATAACGTCTTTTTTCTTTTGAAGTCCGCTTGCAGTTGCACTTTCTATTATGGCAGTGTTTTCATAAGTATATATGTGACCTTTCATACTTTTGCCGTATATGTCACTGCAACGAGTGTAAAGTATCTCGCCGTTACAAAAGCTACTTAAACATTCGCCGAATCCTTCGCCTCCGTCTGCAAATGGCAGGCAAGTAATATTGTGATTTTCAACGCTTTCTATTCCGCTTTTTATACTTTTGCAAACTTCCTTTGACGACAAGCTGCCCTTGAAGCTGTCAGGCACGATTAATATGTTCATTAAGTATCCCTCTCAGTGTTTTTTCAAATTTTTCGTCTTGCTTAGCCGTTCTTTTTGACGGACCTTTCAAATGCTTTCCTGCTCTTCTCGCCTTTTTGGCAAGGTGACGTGATGTTAAAAGTGTATCTATGTTAAAATCGTTAATAATTAATCCGTTTTGATTGATTATTATTGCGCCTTTTGCAAGAGCCATAGCCGATAAGCCATAATCCTGACTGATAACTATGTCACCTGTTTTAACCTTATTTACAAGTGCAAAATCTGCGCTGTCAGCACCTTTTCCAACCGTTATTACTCTAACATTATTGATATTAAATTCGTGGCTTGTGTCGCAAAAAATAATGCTTTCTATGCCGTATTCGTTTCCTATTTTGACCGCTTCCATTGTTACCGGACAGCCGTCTGCATCAATTAAAATTCTCATAATGCTATAATAACATAATTGTAAAAACTTATCAAATATGTTATTATGAACTCGGTGATATTTATGAAACTTATTATTATCCGTCACGGTGACCCTGATTATGAACACGATACATTGACCCAAAAGGGTGTTCGTGAGGCAAAACTTTTAAGTGAACGTATTTCTAAGCTTGACGTTAAGGCTTTTTATTGTTCTCCGCTTGGCAGAGCACAGGATACCGCTTCCTATACTCTTGATAAAATGAATAGAAGTGCTCAAACACTCCCTTGGCTTTGCGAATTTGAAGGAAAAATCTTGTCAGGCTTAAAATATATTTCCTGCTGGGACAGATTGCCGAGTGAATGGACAAAATATCCTGAGCATTATGATTATAACGAATGGTACAACTCTAAAATAATGCGCCATGGCAATGTTGAGCGTAAATATAAAACGGTATGCAACGGTATTGACGAGCTTCTTAAAAAGCACGGTTACGAGCATCAAGGCAATATTTATAAGGTTAATAATTCTAACCACGATACAATTGTTCTTTTCTGTCATTTCGGCGTTGAATGTGTTTTGCTTTCTCATATTATGTCTTGCTCGCCTATGGTTTTTTGGCATAATTTTGTTGCCTTGCCTACTTCTGTAACTACTCTTATTACCGAGGAAAGGGAAAAGGGTATAGCCGCTTTTCGCTGTCAGCAGTTCGGCGATATCAGTCACCTTTATGCAGGAGGGGAGGAGCCGTCGTTTGCTGCTCGCTTTTGCGAATGTTTTTCAGATGAAACGAGACATTAATTGGAAATTCTGTTTATTTTCGTATTTTTGTATTAATTATGTTAATTATAGTATTGTAAAAATTATTTATTTATAGTATTATATTTCTGTGAATATTCACTAAAATAAGAGATGGGATTGTAAAATTAATATGAAAAACGACAAAATTGTTAAACCTTTTGGGTTTAAAGACAAAATCGGCTATATGTTCGGCGATTTTGGTAACGACTTGACCTTTTTGCTTTCGTCAAGCTTTCTTATGAAATTTTATACCGATGTTATGGACGTTGACGGCTATATTGTTGGTATTATTATGATGATTGCAAGGTTTATTGATGCATTTACGGATGTAGCAATGGGCAGAATTTGCGATAAAAGCAAAATGACTGCCGCAGGTAAATTTAAGCCGTGGATCAGAAGAATGTGCGGTCCCGTTGCGATTGTTTCGTTTTTGATGTATCAAAGCTCGCTTTCAGGGCTTCCTAAGCCTGCTAAGATTGCATATTTGTTTGTAACTTATATCCTTTGGGGTTCTGTATTTTATACCTCAATCAATATTCCTTATGGCTCTATGGCTTCTGCTATTTCCGATAATCCTAATGACAGGCAGTCGCTTTCAACGTTTAGAACAATGGGCGGTATGTTTGCCGGCGCTATTATTATGGCTGTTGTTCCTCTTATTATTTATAATAAGGAAAACGGAAATGATGTTATAAACGGCACTAAGTTTACCGTTGTTGCAGGAGTTTGCTCCTTGCTTGCTGTCGTTTGTTATCTTCTTTGCTATGCTCTCACTACCGAGCGTGTAAGGGCACAGGCTACCGATGCTCAACTTGAGAAAAATAACCTTGGCGTAATGCTTAAAAATGCAGTTAAAAACCGTGCGCTTATTTCTATTATTGTGGCATCAATCTTTATGCTTATTTCGCAGCTTACTATTCAGCAAATGGCTAACTATGTATTTCCTAATTATTACGGTAATGCAAAAGTCCAAAGTCTTTCTGTTGTTATGATGGGCGGAGGTATGGTTATTGCCGCTGTTATCGCTAAGCCGCTTGCCGCAAAGTTCGGCAAGGCTGAAATAAGCGTTGTTTCTAATATGGTCGCAGGTGTTGTAAGCTTGCTTCTTTACTTTGTCAGACCTCAAAACGTTTGGGTTTATGTTGCGTTGCAATTCCTTTGCTGGTTTGGCTTGGGCGTTTTCTCGATGGTTGTTTGGGCGCTTATTACCGACGTTATAGATTATTCCGAAATTAAAAACGGAATACGTGAGGACGGCTCTGTTTATGCTCTTTATTCTTTTGCACGTAAGCTCGGTCAGGCGCTCACTTCGGGTCTTTCGGGTGCGCTTCTCTCAATGATTGGATATAAAAAGTCAACCGCTTTTGAATCGCAGGTTAAAGAGGGTATTTTCGATATCTCAACTCTCGTTCCGGCAATCAGCTTTATTTTGCTTGCACTTATTCTTTGGTTTTGGTACCCGCTTAAGAAAAAACTTGTTGATGAAAATGTTGAATTTCTCAGGAAAAAGCATAATAAAACAGAAGAATAAAATTAAAGCGTTGGAGAAAAACTCCAACGCTTATTTTTTGCCTTTATAAATTAAATTTGATTATATTTTCGCAATCTTTTTAATTGCTTCAAAGCTTTCACTTGAAATAATATGCTCAATTCTGCACGCATCCTCGGCTGCGGTTTTAGCGTCAACGCCGAGACTTACAAGCCATTTTGAAAGGGTAGTGTGCCTTTCGTATATTTTTTCGGCAATCTGCCTGCCAGAATCAAGCAATGTGATATAGCCCGACGAGTCGACCTCAATATAGCCGTTTTCTCTTAAATTTTTCATAGCAACGCTTACGCTTGGCTTTGAAAAGCCTAATTCGTTTGCTATATCAATAGAACGTACTGCGCCGTTCTTATTTTTTAATATCAATATTGTTTCGAGGTAATTCTCGGCTGATTCCTGAATTTTCATATTGCACCTTCGCTTGTTACATATTACACAATATATTATATCATTATTACGAATTTTTTTCAAGTTTTATAAAAAGTTATATTTTTTACTTGACAAAATAGTTAGTCAGTGCTAACATATAGGCGGTTAGAGAAAACTAACGATTGTTAGTAACTTCTAACAATCATTTACTTAAACGGAGGATGTGTGTATTATGATGCCGATTACTTTAGCAAACGCAGGTGAAGAATTTATAATACAGCGTATTGCGGGCAAGCCGGAGGTTAAAGCTCATTTGGCTGATTTGGGTTTTGTTGTCGGCGGTAATGTAACTGTTATTTCTTCTTATTCGGGTAATGTGATTGTTAATGTTAAAGGCGCTCGAATTGCTATAAGCGAGGGAATGGCGCAAAAGATTTTTGTTTAAAATTAAATATAAATACAAGGAGGAAAAAGAATGAACACTTTAAAACAAGTAAAAGTAGGTCAAACCTGTACCGTAAAACGTGTCCACGGTGAAGGCGCATTAAGACGCAGAATTATGGATATGGGTATTACCAAGGGTGTTGAGATTTACGTAAGAAAGGTTGCCCCTTTGGGAGATCCTATTGAAATTACCGTCAGGGATTATGAACTTTCGGTTCGTAAAAATGATGCTGAACTTATTGAGGTTGAATGATAGGGAGTTAATCCCATTTTTTTAGAAATGAGAGTTAGTGAAAACTAATAAAAATTAGCAAAAACTAACACAGCTTGATAATTAATTAAAATGAAAGGATATACATAATATGAGTATTAAAATTGCTCTTGCCGGTAACCCGAACTGCGGTAAAACCACTTTGTTTAATGCGCTTACCGGTTCTAACCAATATGTCGGCAACTGGCCAGGCGTAACGGTTGAAAAAAAGGAGGGTAAACTTAAAAAGCATAATGATGTAATCATTACCGACCTTCCCGGTATTTATTCTCTTTCTCCATATACCTTGGAGGAGGTTGTAGCACGTAATTATCTTATTGATGAAAAGCCTGATGTTGTTCTTAATATTATCGACGGAACAAACCTTGAAAGAAACCTTTATTTGACAACTCAGGTTGTTGAGCTTGGTATTCCGGTTGTTGTTGCCGTAAATATGATGGATGTTGTTAAGAAAAACGGTGACAAAATCAATGTTAAAGAGCTTTCAAGGCAACTTGCTTGCCCGGTAGTCGAAATTTCGGCATTAAAGGGCACAGGTGTTATGGAAGCCGCCCAAGCAGCTATTGAAGCAGCAGGCGGTCCTTCAACAATCCCTCAACACGAATTTTCAGGTGCTGTTGAACACGCAATCGCTCATATCGAAGAGGCAGCTCTTAACGATATGCCTGAAAATCAGCAGCGTTGGTACGCTATCAAGATTTTTGAAAGCGATGATAAGGTTCTTGAAAAGCTTAACATTTCAGATGCAACTCTTGCTCATATCCAAAAGGATATTGAAGCAGCAGAAACTGAAATGGACGATGATGCCGAAAGTATCATTACTAACGAAAGATACCTTTATATTTCTTCAATAATTAAGGCTGTATATAAAAAGGCTCACAAAGGTAAGCTTTCAACATCAGATAAAATTGATAAAATCATTACTAACAGATTTTTAGGTCTTCCTATTTTCGCTCTTATTATGTGGGGCGTGTATTTTATCTCAATGCAGTGGATTGGTAAAATAGGAACCGACTGGGTAAACGATGTTCTCTTTGCTGAATGGGTACCGGGACTTCTTGAAAAATTCCTTGAACCACATCTTGCACCGTGGCTCTTCGGTCTTATTAATGACGGTATCGTAGCCGGTCTCGGTGCAGTTCTCGGCTTCGTTCCTCAAATGCTCGTTCTCTTCTTCCTTCTTGCAATTCTTGAGGGTTGCGGTTATATGAGCCGTGTAGCTTTCGTAATGGACAGAATATTCCGCCATTTCGGTCTTTCCGGTAAATCATTTATCCCTATGCTTATCGGTACAGGTTGCGGCGTTCCTGCTGTAATGGCTTCACGTACTATCGAAAATGAACGTGACCGTCGTATGACTATTATGACAACAACATTTATTCCTTGCGGCGCTAAGCTTCCTATTATCGGCCTTATCGCAGGTGCATGCTTCGGCGGTGCAAGCTGGGTAGCAACCTCCGCTTACTTCGTTGGTGTTGCGGCAATCATTATTTCAGGTATTATGCTTAAGAAAACTAAGAAATTTGCCGGTGACCCTGCTCCTTTTGTTATGGAGCTTCCTGCTTACCATATTCCTACACTCGGCACAGTTCTTCGTTCAACATGGGAGCGTGGCTGGTCATTTATCAAAAAAGCAGGTACAATCATCACACTTGCAACAATCCTCATTTGGTTCCTCCAGGGCTTCGGTGTAGAAAACGGTGCCTTTGGTATGGTTGAGGATATGGATAACTCAATCCTTGCAAAGTTTGGTAACTTGTTTGCTTGGCTGTTCATCCCACTCGGTTGGGGCGGTTGGAAACCTGCCGTTGCAGCAGTTACAGGTCTTATCGCTAAGGAAAATGTTGTTACAACCTTCGGCGTTCTTTATCACTTCGCAGGCGAACTTGCTGAAAACGGTGATGAGATTTGGGTTAACTTTGGCAAAGACCTTTCAAATCTCAGCGGCGGTCATGCTGCTCTTGCAGGTTATTCATATCTTATATTCAATCTTCTTTGCGCTCCTTGCTTTGCGGCAATCGGTGCTATTAAGAGAGAAATGAATAATGCTAAATGGACTTGGTTTGCAATTGGATATCAGTGCGGCTTTGCTTATATTATTTCACTTATTGTATATCAAATCGGTCTTGTTTTTGCAGGCGACATTAACGTTATCGGCTTCATTGCTGCTCTTATTTGTCTTGCAGGTATTCTTTATATGCTCTTCAGAAAGAACAAGTATGATGATAACAGACTCACAATCAACGCTAAGACTTCAAAAAAGAACAAGGTTAAGGCATAATTATTGATTATTTTCAGAAAGGAAGTATTTGTATGCTTGCATTTTTAAAAGCAAATGTTTATAACATTATTGTAATTGCAATTATTTTGCTTGTTGTTTTTCTAATCATACGAAAAATTGTTAAAGATAAAAAGGCAGGCAAGAGTGCAGTTTGCGGCGGTGACTGCAGTAAATGTCACGCAAATTGCAGTCACAAAAACTGACCTTTAAATAATTGTATAGAATTTTTCGCTTGTATCTGCTATAATGGTGCAAGCGAATTTTTCTTTTATGAGATGAAAGGTGTAATATGATTAAAACTGTTTTGCTTGATTTGGACGATACTATACTTGATTTTAAAATGAGCGAGAGGGTAGCTTTAACAAAAACCTTAAACGAACTTAGTATTGAACCGACTGAGGAAATTATAAAAAAATACAGCAAATATAACATTTCTCAGTGGAAACGTCTTGAACTCGGCGAAATAAGCAGGGAAGAGGTTAAAGTTAATCGCTATAAACTTCTTTTTGATGATATCAAAGTTGATGTTTCTCCTCAAAAAGCAACGGCAATTTATGAAGAAAATCTTGCACACGGTCATTATTTTGTTGACGGCGCAAAAGAAATGCTTTACTCTATTTGTAATGATTATAATTTATATGTTGTATCAAACGGCGCTGAAAAGGTGCAGGATGGCAGAATGAAAAGTGCAGATATAAACCACTGCTTTAAAGGCATTTTTGTTTCCGAGGTTGTCGGTTTTGAAAAGCCAAACGTTGAATTTTTCAATAAGGTTTTCTCTCAAATTGAAAATTTTAATGCGGATGAAGCGGTAATTATAGGCGACAGCCTTTCATCGGATATTAAAGGCGGCAAAAAGGCAAAAATAAAAACCGTCTGGTTTAATCCAAACGGTCTTGAATGTGATGATATTGTTCCTGATTTTCAAATCTCATCATTAGATGAAATAAAGCCGCTTCTTGCAACACTCTGATGACAAAGATTTAATGGGGGAAAATACGTAGGGGCGAACACTGTTCGCCCGTTTCTCAAACACCAAATTTTTTTCGGTTCATGCAGTTAATTTTAATATAACCTTTTTTCAAGCTCCTCACAGCTAAGGCAATTTGCCTCTTTGAGGAGTTTTTTATATCTATCCATATTGTATTGCGAATGCTCGGTTTCCTTGCTCCAAAGGTGAATAACCCAACTTTCTTCACCAAAATATGTAACGATTAAAACGCCCACTATCGCCATTTTTATTTTTGATAAAACATCATAATCATAAACAGCTGTAAGAAAATATTTGAATAAAAAGTACATTGCAATCTGCTCATTGAAGATTTCGTTTTCAATGGGTTTTTCTTTTTTGTTTTTTACTTTTTCAACCCATTGCAGATTTATTACCTCAGGATTGTTAAATACTTCAAAAAAGTCTATATCATCGTCGCCCTCTTTGTATTCCTCTAAATCCTTTTGTACTTCTTTTCCGTATTCAAGAAGTTCCTTGAGCCTGTCACTAATGCGCTTATCTCTGTTTTGCACTATCTCATAAGCCTTTTTCCTTGCTTTTACAAGATAAAAATATGTCTGCGCATCAATCTCGTTAAGCTCAGGCAATCTGTCGTTTGCCTCGTCTGTAAACGTCATTTTTTCTTTTAAATTAAACATCATATCGCTTGCAACAGGGCATGAAAACGATACACCCATTTCTTCCGTACCGCCAAAATCGTTGATAAACCTCGGAAATGTTCGGCAGGTGTAAGGTGTGTGCTCTCCTCCTATCGCAATATGCATATCGCATAAATTTTCATTATTTAAAAACGGACAGCGCTTTTTATCGGCAAGCCTGAAAATTGTACTTCCAAACTCGTCCTTTGTAAGTACGCTGTCTATTTTTTGCCTTATTTCGCCGGATAAGGTTTTGTAATATTCAAGCGATTTTTCATCTGCGTCAACTTCCCAACCCTGGCAGCAGGAGTCGGGGCAGGCGCCCGCAATGCATTTGAAATCTTTGTAAAAACTCGGTGTTCTAAGTATCATAATATTTTCCTCAACAATGAAATATATCTTTATTTTATCACTTAATCAAAAAAACGCAATATAATTTTATTGCACAAAATGAATATTAATGGTAATATATAGGTACTATTTTTATCGGGACTGATTATTTTGACAAAATTTTTAATTAAATATATTAGTGGAAAATATGACGTTTCTTCTGCACTCGGAAGAGAAAAGGTCGGCACAATGAGCGGTATTTGCGGCATTTTGTGCAATGCTCTTTTGTGCATAATGAAATTTGTTATAGGTACTCTTACCGGTTCGGTTTCAATTACTGCCGACGCTTTTAATAACCTTTCTGACGCAGCATCGAATGTTGTTACTATCGCAGGAGCAAAGCTTGCAAATAAACCTGTCGATAAAGAACACCCCTTTGGTCACGGCAGGCTTGAATATATTTCCGCTCTTATCGTTTCATTTATTATTCTTTTAATGGGATTTGAACTCGGAAAAAGCTCAATAGAAAAAATTATTAAGCCTGAAGAGGTTAATTTCAGTATTGTTTCGGTTGTTGTTCTTGTTATTGCAATCAGCGTTAAACTTTGGATGGCTTTCTTTAATAAAAAGCTCTATAAACTTACCGATAACATTAACCTTAAAGCAGTTTGTCAGGATAGCCTTAATGACTGTATTGCAACAGGCGCAACTGTTATTTCTCTTCTTATTTCTCATTTTACGGGTTTTCATTATATAGATGGTATTGTCGGCTTGCTTGTCGCTTTTGCAATTATTTACTCCGGTATCGGTGTTTTGAAGGACGTTCTCGGTCCTTTGCTCGGTCAACCGCCTTCGGCTGAACTTGTTAAAAGTATTGAAGATTTGATTTTAAGCGAAAAAGAAATAATCGGAGTTCATGATTTAATCGTTCACGATTACGGCCCCGGCAGAATTATTGCTTCGGCTCATGCAGAAGTGCCGTCAAATGAGGATATTGTTCATATCCACGACGTTATAGATAACGTGGAAAAGAAAATTCAAAAGCAACTTAATATTGTGATTTGTATTCATCTTGACCCGATTGATATTAATAATGAAGAAGTAAATAAATATAAAGCCATAGCGCAAAAAATCATTAAGGGCTATAATGATGAATATTCGTTCCACGATTTCAGACTCGTAAACGGCGAAACTCATAAAAACCTTATTTTCGACCTTGTAATTCCTTTTGATAAAAATAACGATACAACGAAAATTTTAAACGATATTATGGCTTTGTTTAAGCAATATGACGATAAAATAAACGTTGTAATCACTATTGAACATTCATTTATATGAAAAGTTTATATTTATTTAATAATTTTGTTGACGATTGTCGCATTTGTTGTTATAATATTATCAATAATTAAAGGGGGATATTTTGATGAATGTTCTTATTTTCGGCGGTACAGGTCTTTTAGGCTCTGCTGCTGCTCAAATTTTTATTGACCGTGGTCATAAAGTTAAAACTATTGCTTTGCCTCCTCTTCCGGAAGGCGCTCCTATTCCTAAGGAAATGGATATCGAATTCGGTAACTTCCTTGAACTTAGCGATGAAGAGCTTGAAAAGGCAATGACAGGTATGGACGCTTTTGTTTATGCCGCAGGTGTTGATGAAAGAGTTGAATTTCCTCACCCTGTTTATGATGCTTATAAAAAGTATAATATCAACCCAACCGACCGTTTCTTAAAGATGGCTAAGAAGTGCGGTGTTAAGAGATGCGTTGTTCTCGGTTCATATTTTGCTTGGCTTGCTAAGGAAAGACCTGATATGAAGCTTTGCGAAAAGCACCCGTATATCCGTTCTCGTGTTGAGCAGGAGGAAGTTGCTTTCAAGTATGCCGATGACGATATGGGCGTAGCAGTTCTTGAACTCCCTTATATCTTCGGTACTCAGCCTGGCAGACGTCCTGTTTGGGTTATCCTTATTGAACAGCTTCAGAGATTTAAAAAAATGCCTTTCACTATGTATCCAAAGGGAGGTACTGCAATGCTTACCGTTCGCCAGGTTGGCGAGGCTATCGTAGGTGCGGCAGAGCAGGTTAAGGGCGCAAGAGCATACGGCATTTCTTGCTATAACTTGACTTGGAGAGAATTTCTTAAGATTGTTTACAGAGCTATGGACGGTATTCCTGACCGTAAGATTGTTGACTGCCCTAAGGTATTCTTCCAAATGTTCGGCCACGTAATGCGTAAGGATTATGCTTCCCGTAATGTTGAAGGCGGTATCGACCCTGTAGGTCTTGCAGATATTATGGGTATGGAGCTCTTTATTCCTACCGATGATACTAAAGAGCTTGGCTGTACTCCTGATGATATCGAGGCTGCAATCTTCGATTCAATCAAGCTTTCTAAAGATGCATATGAGGGCAAAGCAAAGCTCCTTGGAATGAAGGGCGAGTAATTTAATATTACATATATTAAAGAGGTTGTTTCATCAAAATGAAACAACCTCTGTTTTTTTACTCATCCTTTATCCTTAGGTCGGCAGATAAGTGCTACCGCAAGGGCGCTGAGCATTGCGACCGTAACGCCGACTGCGCAGGCTTGAAGCGGACCTGCAACAACTCCCAAAAAGCCGTCCTTTTGTATCGCTTCCTTTACACCTTTTGCAAGGGAAGCACCAAAACCCGTCAGCGGAACTGTTGCGCCTGCTCCCGCAAAATCTATTAAATGCTGATAAATCCCAAGTCCGCCGAGGAGTACGCCGACGCAAACGAATAAAACAAGAATTTTTGCAGGCGTCAGCTTTGTTAAGTCAATCAAAAGCTGACCGATAACGCATATCAAGCCGCCTACGATAAATGCTTTTAAAAACATCATTTTATATCACCACTTATAATTTTTGCTTAAAATTATTAATTATTCAAATAAAATTTTATAAGCGCAAAAAATAAAGAATTTTGCGAAATTTTATATAGTTAATTTTCTTGATATGGCTTGACAAGTGTGATATAATGATAATTAAGAGAGGTAAGAAAGAGATATATCGGAGGGTTTTATTATGGCAATGACTTATGATTCAGTTGTTCAGGCAACAAGAAAGAAATTTTTAAACGCAGACGTTTCTTCTGTTTCAGGTACTCTTGCTTTCCAGATTAACCTTATCGGCAAGGTTGAGGGTATTTTCTATATTGAAATTAAGGACGGTCAGGTTCACGTTGAGCCTTATGAGTATTATGACAGAAATGCAATACTTACCGTTAATGCAACTAATTTCACAAAGCTTATCAACGGCAAGCTTGACCCTGTAATTGCTTTCACAACAGGCAAGCTTAAGGTTGACGGCGACATTAATGCCGCTTTAGAGCTTATCAAGTTTATTAAATAAAATTAAAAATCGGGACTGTTATGCAGTCCCTTTTTTATTGAAATTATAGTAGGTGATTTTATGTTTAAAGAAATTAAAGCGACGGATATTAAGGAAAATATCGTTGATTTGCTTAAAAATAATTGGGGCCTTGTAACTGCAGGCGACAGCGAAAAATATAATATGATGACTGTTTCTTGGGGCGCTATGGGCGAGCTTTGGGGCAAGGACAGCGTTACTGTTTATATCCGCCCTCAAAGATATACCGAGGAATTTATGAACGCTTTTGACCATTTTACTTTGAGCTTCTTTTCTCTTGATAAAAAACAGGCTGTTCACGGTATTTGCGGCTCAAAAAGCGGCAGAGATATAAATAAAACCGATGCTTGCGGCCTTACACCTAATTTTGACGAGGCAGCACCATACTTTGAAGAGGCAAAGCTTGTTCTTGTTTGTAAAAAAATGGCTAAGAGTAAGTTTGACCCTAAGGAATTTATTGACGATACTGTTGAGGATAAATGGTATCCCGAAAAGGATTTTCATTATATTTATTTTGCAGAGATAGAAAAAGTCTTGATTTCTGAATAAAGATGTAGTATAATACTAACACAAAAGGTAGGGGTTATTCCTTATTTCATAGTGTAGCGTACGGGCCCTGTGCAACGGGATGCTACGAACCTTGTCAGGCGGGGAACCGAGCAGCAATAAGTGGATTATTCTGTGTGCCGCAGACAAGTCTGTGCGTTACATTATGAAATAAGCTGCTTCTGCCTTTTAATTATATTTATTTAATTTTGATTAGCGGGAGTGATGTGTATATGTATCAGGTGTTGTATCGTAAGTACAGACCTAAGGTTTTTGCGGACGTTTACGGTCAAGAGCACGTCACCTCTACGCTTAAAAATGAGATTAAAGAGGGCAGAATTGCTCACGCTTATCTTTTTACAGGTTCTCGTGGTACGGGTAAAACAACATGTGCCAAGATTTTGGCTAAGGCGGTCAATTGCGAAAACAGCGTTGACGGCGAGCCGTGCAATGAATGTGAGGTTTGTAAGGGGCTTGATAACGGTACTATTTATGATGTAGTAGAAATTGATGCCGCTTCAAATAACGGTGTTGATAATATCCGTGATTTAAGAGAAGAAGCTAATTACACTCCGAGTAGGGGTAAATACAGAGTTTATATTATTGACGAGGTTCATATGCTTTCAACAGGAGCATTTAACGCTCTTCTTAAAACTCTTGAGGAGCCGCCTGCTCACGTAATATTCATTCTTGCCACTACTGAGGTGCATAAGCTTCCCGCAACTATTCTTTCACGTTGCCAAAGGTTTGACTTTAAACGTATTCAGCCCGAAACAATGTCGATAAGGCTTAAACAGGTTGCCGAGCTTGAGGGAATGGAACTTAGCGACGATGCCGCAATTCTTATTGCCCGTATTGCCGACGGCGCTCTTCGTGACGGCCTTTCAATTCTTGACCAGTGCGCCGGCAGAAGTAAAAAAATTGATTCTGCGCTTGTAAGCGAGGTTGCCGGTTTGGCAGGCAGAGAAGCGCTTTATAAGCTTACCGACTGTATTAATAATCAGGACAGCTCATCTGCAATGTCAGTCATTTCAGAGCTTTATCAAAACAGCTATGATATGGAGCGCCTTTGCGTTGAAATGATTAATCATCTTCGTAATTTCCTTATTGTTAAAACTGTTAAGGACAGCCGTGGTTTGATTATTTGCACCGATGATGAATATAATTCTATTGTTTCTTCGGCGGAAAACTTTACACTCGAAAATGTTATTTATGCGCTTGACCTTTTTCAGGACACCTTGACTAAAATTAAGTCGGGTGCTAATGCAAGGGTTGAGCTTGAAATGTCTTTTGTTAAGCTTTGCGAGCCTAAACTTGATGTTAATATGGATTCGCTTATTGACAGAATATCTAAGCTTGAACGTGCCGTTTCACGTGGGGTTGCAGTTAAGCCTCAGCAAACGGTTGCACCTGTTGAAGCATCTAAGCCTCAGGAAAGTGAAGCTATGCAGAGTGCTGCACCGTCTGCCGCTAAAGCAGAAGAACAAAAGGCTCAATCACCTGCACCGATTTCTCAGCCTGCTGCCCCAACCGTGGCTCAAAGCGTGCCTAAGCCGGCGCCGGAAGTGCCTAAGCAGGAAGTGCCTAAGACATCGCAAGGTGATACCGGTCAATATCTTTTTGAGCAGTGGGACGATTTTATGGACGTTATTCATAAGCAAAACATCGCTTTGTTCGGTGTCCTTGCAGGTTCAAAAGGATATATAAGAGGGGAGTATTTTTTGATTGACAGCCCTAATCCGACTATCATTCAGTTTTTGAAAACCCCGACTTATTCAAAGGCGATTAGGCAGGCGCTTTATGACGTGACGGGTCAAAGCTATAAGCTTGGAATATTTAAAAAGAAAGCAACAGACGCACCTAAAAGGGATTTGCTTGAGGATTTAATTCATCAGGCAGAGGATAATATTAAAATAAATTTTGAATAAAATATAGGAGAATTAATTATGAAAGCAAGACTTCCTCAAGGAATGGGCGGCGGACCGCAGAATATGCAAAATATGCTCCGTCAGGCTCAAAAAATGCAAGAAAATCTTGAAAACAAAAAAGCAGAGCTTGAAGAAAAAGAATACGTTGTTACTTCAGGCGGCGGTATGGTTGAAATTACCGCTAAGGGTGACCACACAATTAAGGCAATCGGAATTAACCCTGAGGTTGTTGACCCTGAGGACGTAGAAATGCTTGAAGATATGCTTGTAGCCGCTTTCAATGAAGCAATGCGCCAAATTGATGAAGAATCGGAGCGTGAGCTTGAAAAGGTAACGGGCGGTCTCAATATCCCCGGCCTTTAAAGCTAATCTTTTTCCGTTATACTGCGTTGGTGACTACTCGCAGTATATTTATACAGCTTCGCAATTTCTTCCTTGTCTTTCGCAAAAATCTTAAGCTTTTCGACGTCGTAGGGGCGAACATTGTTCGCCTTATTATAAATAAACAAATCAACAGAGGTAATAAAATGAGTTTTGACCTTGCACCGCTTCAAAATTTAATAGACCAATTTGAGCGTATGCAGGGTATCGGGCATAAAACGGCTCAGCGTATGGCTTTTTATGTTCTCGGCCTTTCGGATGAGCAGGCACGTGAATTTGCACAGGCAATTACCGACGCTCATACTAAAATCAAGCAATGCAAAGTTTGTTGCAATCTCGCCGATGATGATTTGTGCCCTATTTGTAAGAGTAAAACACGAGATAAAAGCACAATCTGCGTTGTTCAAGACCCTCGTGACGTTGCCGCAATAGAACGAACCCATGAATATAACGGTACATACCACGTTTTGCACGGCGCTATTTCACCTATGGATAATATAGGCCCTGACCAAATTCGTATTAAAGAGCTTGTTTCAAGGCTTGGAAGCGGAGAGGTTGAAGAGGTCATTATGGCAACTAACCCGACTGTTGAGGGTGAGGCAACTGCAATGTATATCAGCCGTTTGCTTAAGCCTATGGGCATTACCGTCAGTCGCTTGGCGTACGGTGTTCCTGTCGGCGCAGACCTTGAATATGCAGACGAGGTTACGCTTTCACGTGCTCTCGAGGGCAGAAGCCTAATTTAGTTTAAAAGGAGTGATAGACTTGGATAAAAATCAAAAGCAAATAATCGCAAATAATAAAAAAGCCTATCACGACTATTTTGTTTTGGAAACATACGAGGCAGGGATAGAGCTTTTCGGCACGGAAATTAAATCTATCAGAAACGGCAGAGTTAATCTTAAGGATAGTTTTTGCTCGGTTGATGACGGCGAAATGTTTGTTATCGGTATGCATATCTCGCCTTATGAGCAGGGCAATCGTTTTAACCGTGACCCTATGCGAAAAAAAAGGCTTCTTCTTCATAAAAAAGAGATAATGAAGCTTTTCGGCGCAAGCCAGCAGCAGGGGCTTTCGATTATTCCGCTTAGGCTTTATATTTTTAAAGGCAGGGCTAAGCTTGAAATAGGTCTTTGCAAGGGTAAAAAACTTTACGATAAGCGTGCAGTTCAAGCAAAAAAGGACTCCGACCGTGCAATTGAACGTGCAATGAAAGGCAATTACTGATGAAAATCAGGTGTGTTCAGTGCGGCAGGGAATTTGAATTGTCGCAAAATGAAATTGATTTTTATTACTCAAAGGGTCTTGATTTGCCTAAAAGATGCAAGTCTTGCCGTGATAAAAACAGCGGCAAATATTTAGTGACGTATAGTGAAAAACACAGTATTAATTTGTTTTTCTTTGTTATATTCTTTGCGCTTGCCGTAGCTATTGCTTATTTTGATTTTGCGGCGCATACTTTTACAGGTGTTTTACCTATAATAATTATGTCAGCTTCGGCTTTGATATCAATTATTTTCTTGTGCTGCGTTAAAACCTATAAGCGCTATGACGTATCGTTTAGCAATAAGTATAAATTCAATTTCTACGATGCCGAAAATTTGGTTAATCATTTTTATAAGCATAAGGATGACGTAGGATGCCGTGACGTTGAATCTTATCTTAAAAAGGCTAACTCGGTCATTTTGGATAAAAAATCAATTCATAAAAAAACTATTGCAAACGGCGATACAGTTTATTATAATAAAAAAAACGAGGATTATGTCGTCCTTGCAAGGGCAGGCTATATCCGCAGTTACTATAAGGCTTCGTATAACCATTATTTGAAACAATAATATATGGGGATGAAAGGATTTCGACAGATTTGGTGAGCCTTGGTCAGCGAGTAGAGGAGTTGCACCTCTATAAAAGTAACACTTTAAAATTAACTGACAACAATAGATCAGTAGCTCTCGCTGCGTAATTAGCAGCTTGCGTTCTCCCAAAGAGTGCCACGGCTTTGGACAGAGCGTCGACTTAGTGGCGAACATGAACGGGAGAGCGCCTCGGCTCTCGTCAGGTATTAGAGGATACCGTAGCGTATAGGCTGTTTGTCGCCGATACGTGAGGGGATAACTTAAACGATAAACTACACTCGTAGAACCCTTGGTAAGCCAATTTTGGACGCGGTTTCGATTACCGCCATCTCCACCACTTTTAGCCTTTTGAACAGTAATGCTCAAAAGGCTTTATTTACGCCGAAAGCCGCATAAATAAAGGGCTTCCACGGTATGATGCACTCTCTTAAAAACTGACACAAACTTATATAAATTACTCATAAAATTAATCATAAGGGGTAGATTTTGGGGTACTGAAATTTATATATTCATCTTGTTTCTCGGATGATTTTCTTCGAGAATATGACGAATTTTGTTTGTGCTGATATGAGTATAAATTTGAGTAGTTGTTATAAAATTGTAATTAAAAAATACAGATAGTTAAAAATATAATTGATTTGTCTTTTATTATTAATTAAAGTAATGTATCGTACTATTAAGATAACAGTTGAAATATAACGTTGTTAATGTTAAAATAACATCAAGATATTTGTTATATATCTATTTGGTTTTAGATATAATATCAATGTGTGTACTAATTTTATACTAAACGGAAGGAATAATTATGAAAATCAAAATAGAAAATATTGGTTTTGTAAAAATTGCCGATGTTGAGATAAACGGAATTACTGTTATTGCTGGAGAAAATAATACTGGAAAAAGTACAATTGGAAAATCTCTTTATTCGATATTCAATTCATTTTATGATGTTGAACATCAAATCAAAAAAGAACGAATTGAAAGCATTGAAAGAATTCTTGATTACAATATCGGATATTCAAATGATAAGATTCGAAACGCTTTTGTTGACACTCAAGAGATCTCTGAAAAACTGATTAATGAATATTTGAATTTCAACGATAAATCAAATTTGAAAAATGAATTAGAAAAATCATTATTTAAAAATATTCCTGATTCAGAAGATTCTGATTTTTTGGAGAATAAAGATGCAGCAATAGATAAAATCATTCAATATTTAACGATTGATGATAATACATTTTTAAAGAATTTATTATCGAAAAGGTTAAATGCGGAATTTAATTCACAACTTCAAAATGTTTTTTGCAATCAAAGTTCCAGTAAAATAGTATTAACAATAAAAGATTGCAAAATAGAAGCAATTATAGAAGAAAACAAAGTGTCAGAAATTAAAAATTCAATAAATTTAAAAACAGAAGCATTATATATTGATGATCCTTTTATTTTAGATTCTAAAAATATTAGATTTTTCTTTCGCAGATATGATACTCACTTTCAACATAGAAATCATCTTTTAGCAAGAATTTTAAGAACCAGTAAAAAAAACACATTACAGGAAATTGTAGATAATAATCGAATGAAAAAAATATACAGCACTATAACTAAAATATGTGATGGTGATATAACTGTAGAAGGAAGTCGTTTTGGACTAACTTTTGAAACTGAAAATGTGGGAACGAAATTATTGGAATTTTCAAATATATCTGCTGGCTTGAAAACTTTCGCTATTATAAAAACTCTTTTGCAAAATGGTTCATTAGAAGAAAATGGTACAATAATTCTTGATGAGCCGGAAGTTCATTTACATCCAGAATGGCAAGTGGTTTTTGCTGAAATAATTGTGTTGATTCAAAAAGAATTTAATATGCATATTTTAATAAACACTCATAGTCCTTATTTTTTAAATGCGATAGAAGTTTATTCAGAAAAGCATAATATTGTTGATAGGTGTAAATATTATAAGGCTATAAATGAAGGCTCCTATTCAATAATCAAAGATTGTACTGAAAACATTGATGAAATATATAGACAATTGTCAAAACCTTTTCAAGATTTAGAAAATGAGAGGTGGAAGAATAATGGATGATTTTTTCAGCGTTGATTTATTTAATGAAAATATTTCAAGTTTAAAAGAAACTTCCAAAGATAAACAAAAAGAATCAATATCATACATGACTGATTCTGATTATGAAGTCGTTAATTTTGACGGAGTGAAAAGTGATTATATTAGAGGACTATGTATTTCGGAAACACCATGTTCGAATGATGCCGTTTGCGTACTGGATGATAAAGATACAATCGTATTTATTGAATTTAAGAATGGTGGTAATATAAAAAAATATGAGCTTTGGAAGAAAATTTATGATAGTGTTCTAATTTTTAATGATTTATCACATTCATTAATATCTGAAACAAGAGAAAAACTAGAATATATACTTGTATATAATGAAGATAAAATTCAAGATAATAATGGGCAACAAAACAATCATAATTCGAAAAATAGAGATGAAATTGGAAAGCAACTAGGTAAATTATCTAATGAAGAATATATTAAATTTGATTTAAAACAATTTGTTAACTATTTATTTAAGAGCGTTCATACCTATACAAAAGAAGAATTTGAAAAAAATTTTATAGAAAAGTATTGTTGAAATAAGTGAAAGATTCAAATGAATAGAAAATATATTTCGTATTACTTTAGTACTTTGCTGAGTTGACTAGTACATATTATTTTATATAATGTTTGATTTACCATCATAGAGAACTTTATAGAGAAAAAAGTGAAATATGTAATTTCAGCAAAAGTAGAAAAGTATAACTATCGTAAGACGATAAATTATTAATTACAATTTATTTTTTATTGGGTCAAATGCTTTTGCTGCATACTTTTTAAATAATTTATTGAGCCAATAGGAATCATAGTTATTCTTTATAATGAAACATTTTCAATATCATATTTGTCAATTGTTTTTTATTAATTCATATTCATCTGAACATGAATTATGTTAATTTGAAAACATAAGCTTTTCTCATTGATTTTCCTTTACCAAGGTTGTAATAATTTCAAATCAATCTTTATTACCAACCAAACATCTGTATATAGTTAAAAGCCTGTCGGTTAAAATCGGCAGGCTTTTTTGTATATATAGAACTAAAACGGAGGTGTTTTTAACGAAACAAACAAAAGTAATTGCAATATGCAATCAAAAAGGCGGTGTAGGTAAAACTACAACCGCCTTAAATTTTGGAGTCGGTCTTGCAAATGAGGGTAAGAAAGTTTTGCTTATCGACTGTGACCCACAAGGTGATTTAACAACAGCTTTGGGTTGGAGAGATACAGATGAACTTTCGGCTACTCTTGCAGACAAACTCGTCGAGTATATCGAAGAAAGAAACAAGAACCCTGCAAACGGTATTCTTCACCATAAAGAGAATATTGATTTACTTCCGGCTAACCTTGATTTGTCGGCACTTGAACTTAGTTTGGTAAACACAATGAGCCGTGAAACTGTACTGAAAGGTTATGTAAATTCAATCAAAGCAGCGTATGATTATGTGGTTATAGATTGTATGCCGTCTTTGAGCGTGCTTACGGTTAATGCATTGGTTGCAGCCGATTCGGTTATCATTCCTGTGCAGTCGCAATTTCTTGCAGCTAAAGGTATGACGCAACTTGTTAAAATCATAGACAAGGTTAAAAGACAAATTAACCCGTCACTTAAAATTGACGGTATCTTGCTTACACTTGTAGATGGCAGAACTAACCTTTCTAAAAGTACAAAGGAAGCTATCGTAAATGACTACGGCAAATATCTTAAAATTTTTGATACGCAGATACCTATGGGTATTAAAGCGGCTGAAACTGCAATAAGCGGTAAATCAATATTTGCTTATGATAAAAACAGTAAGGTTGCCAAAGCGTATGCGGACTTTACGAAGGAGGTGTTGAAACTTGAGCGAAAAGAGAAAAACAGACTTCAATCTGAACAGGCTCGATGATTTATTCGCATCACAAAGCGAACGAGAAAACGGACTTACTCCGACTATAAAAGATATTCCGCTTGAAAAACTTGTGCCGTTTTCTAATCATCCGTTTAAGGTGCGTGATGATGAGGAAATGAATAAACTTGTTGAAAGCGTTTCTGAAAACGGAGTGTTGGTTCCTGCTATTGTTCGTGAGAAAGATAATGGCGATTATGAAATCATCTCAGGACACAGACGAAAATTTGCAAGTAAGATAGCCGGTAAAAGCACATTGCGTTGTATCGTTTCAAATTTGGATGATGACGCCGCAACCGTCATTATGGTTGACAGCAATATTCAAAGAGAAAACATTTTACCGAGCGAAAAGGCATTTGCATACAAAATGAAATTGGATGCGATGAATAGACAAGGTAAACGCACAGACTTAACTTTTTCCCAAAATGGGAAAAAGTTAAATTCGGCAAATTTGCTTGCAGAAGATACAGGCGAAAGTAAAACACAGATATATAGATATATAAGTCTTACAAAACTTATACCTGAACTGTTGCAAATGGTTGACGATGGTAAAATGAAAATGTTACCGGCTGTTGAAATATCATTTCTTGATAAAAAGTGTCAGCAAGATTTGTTGGAAGCAATAGAAAGTGAATGTTGTACTCCGTCTCACGCTCAGGTTATTCGTATGCACAAAATGTTTAATGACGGAGAACTCAACAGCAATACTATCCTTGATGTTATGTGTGAATTGAAGCCTAATCAGCAGGAAAGACTCATAATTCCACATAAGACGCTTGAAAAGTATATCCCGAAATCTGTTGCACCTGAGAAAAGGCAAGATTATGTATGCAAGGCTTTGGAGCATTACAACAAGTTTATAAAAAGCAGAGCCGAAAGGGACAGCAGATAGTAGGAGTATATTTTTTCTATCCCCCCTCTTTTCAATATACCCCCTTATTTAACATGCAAACTTGCAGAAAAGAAAGAGCCTTATAAATCAAATAAAGGAATGATGTGTATGATTTAATAAACGCACTTTTGCAGAAATTACCAAAATCTGTTAAATTGGCGGTGAAAGCAAAGGAGGAATGCTAAATGAAAAAGTCAGTGATTTTGTGTATGGTTGCAGTTGTGCTAATCAGTGTATTCGTAGGTTGTTCGGTTAAGAACAGTGATGTAAATGAAAATGCAGAAACAAGTTCTTTTTCTGCAAGTAAAGAAACAACACTGCATATTTCGACTGCTGAAAATGATGCGAAAGCCGATACAACAACTACTGCTCCAATTACAAATGCAAAAATAACGAGCACAACTTCAAACAAGATTGAGTTGAGTGAAACAACCACGAAAATAAAAGTTGTGTATACAACATTAAAACCTGTTCAAACAACAAAATCTACAACACAGCATACAAAAAAAGCAACGACTACATCAAAACAACCAACAACCCAAAAAGTAAGCCAATGCAGTAACAACAATAATCACTCAATGAAATGCGGCAATATGGGCAGATGGTTTGACAGCAAATCGGATGTTAAAGCATATGTTGATTCGGTAATGAAATCTTGGGCAGATAAATGGGAAAGCGGAGAAATATCCGATGATGAATATTTTGCTAACTGCCCACAAGGTTATGAATGCTGGAGTTGCGGTTACTGCGGTAAATGGACAGGCAATTTCAAATAAACAATATCATAAATTTAAGCTGAGAAGATGTAACAATCTTCTCTTTTTTTATGCCTAAAAACAGGCAGAAAGGAAAAGTTATGAAAGATAAATTCAAAAGTTTTGGCAAAAGAATTGTGGCGATCCTTTTGTCGGTATTAACAGTTACAATGATGTTTCCGTTAAGTGCTTTTGCAGCAACGGAAAACCTCGGTGCGGTGTCGGGTATGAAGAAACTTGACATCAGCGTTTCAAAACATTACGGACACGAACTTCATACTACGAAAAAAGGCGGTACAACTTATCCGCTTTTCTGTATTGAATACGATGCAACCTCACCGAGTTCGTCATATCTTAAAGGCAAAAAGGCTATGGCAAGTGATAAGGCAATTAAAGCTGCAAAATGGATATTTGCAGGATATTACCTTGAACACGGCAACTCGATAGATTGGCAGGATATGGCTTACTGTCAGAAAAAAGTGTGGTCGATCTTCGGTTCCGATACAAGCTGGGATTTCAGCGACGGCGGATACAAAGCGTGGTGTGACAAGGCACAGGACAGAATGGACAACCTAAATAAAAAGCCGTCATTTAATAATACCAATGTCGGAACAATCGTTGCAGGGAACAGCCTTACCGTTACTGATATAAACAAGGTGCTTTCTGATTATCCTGCATTCACAAAAAACGGAAGCGGTTGGAGCATTACCCACAGCAAAAATTCCAACTCATTAACGATTAAGGTCGATAAGTCTTGTACTGCGTCAAGCTTTAAACTTGCCAACGGTGAATATTACAAAGATGGTACAGGCGATGACGATGAACTTTTGCTTTACTATCCCTATGGCAGTGAAGCATATCAAAAACTTATCTATTCGGCATATTATGACCCTGTTTCAATGGCATTTTCGGGTTCGATTACTCCGCTTGGTGATATGAAACTTGTGAAAACTTCGGAGGACGGCGTTGTAGCCGGTATTAACTTTACTGTTACAGGCGCTAATGGGTTTTCAAAAACCGTTACAACAAATGCAAACGGCGAAATTGATATTTCCGTTTTGGTTCCGGGAACATATACGATTACGGAAGAAAAGATTGACAGATATGTACCTAATCAATCGCAAACTATAACTGTTTCAAGCGGTAAAACATCATCGATCAGCTTCTATAACATACTCAAAAAATTCAGAGTAACCGTTACAAAACAAGACTACGAAAAAGGGCACGCACAAGGTGATGCAAAATTAGGCGGTGCTGTTTATGGTTTGTATAAAGGCGATGAACTTGTTGCACAATATACAACTGACAGTAACGGCTCTTTTACAACAGACTATTATGTATGTGGTACTGATTGGACAATAAAAGAAATTAGTCCAAGTGAGGGTTATCTTTTAAATGATACCGTATATAGAGTCGGTGCGGATCCAAGGGATTACAACATTGAATATAACACAGCACCCGATATGACTGTTATGGAGCAAGTTATCAAGGGTAAAATCAGCATTATCAAACATACGGATAACGGCGATACCAAAATTGAAACACCCGAAAAAGGTGCGGAGTTCCAAGTCTATCTTAAATCGGTAGGTTCTTTTGTAAATGCCGACAAAGACGAACGAGATACTATTGTTTGTGACGAAGACGGCTTTGCAAGTACAAAATTACTTCCGTATGGAGTATATACAGTTCATCAAACCAAAGGCTGGGCAGGACGAGAACTTATCACCGATTTCGATGTCTTCATCAATAAAGACGGCAAGACTTACAAATTCCTTATCAACAACAAGAATTTTGAATCGTATCTCAAGGTAGTTAAGCTTGATAAAGAAACAGGAAAGCAGATAGTATACGAGGGTGCGGCATTCGAGATTTACGATAGTGATAATCACAGAGTTACAATGCAGTACACCTACCCTCAAGTGACATCAATTCATACCTTTTACACCAACAAAGAGGGATATTTAATTACACCTGAAAAGTTGCCGTATGGTGATTATACTCTTAAAGAAGTACAAGCACCATATGGATATGTTCTTGACGATACTCCGATTCCGTTTTCTATCAGTCAAGAAAATTCATCAACCGATACAGGTGTTACCGTAGTTAAAGTTAAGGCACGAGATGTTGCACAAAAAGGTGTAATCAATATCACTAAAACAGGTGAGATTTTTTCATCTGTTGAAAAAAACAAAGGCGTATACACTCCGAAATACAGTATAAGTAATCTTAAAGGAGCAATTTTTGAAATCTATGCTGCCGAAGATATAACTACACTTGACGGCACAGTAAGATACGATCAAGGCTCATTGGTAGATACTATCACAACCGATGATGACGGTGTGGCTAAATCAAAAGAACTTTATCTCGGTAAATATACTGTGATTGAAAAGACTGCACCAAACGGATATGTTCATAACGGTACAAAATACGATGTAGAACTTACCTATGCAGGACAGAATGTTTCTGTTACCTCAACCGACCTTTCGGTGTATAACGAAAGACAAAAGGTTTCGGTTTCACTTAAAAAGATTATGGCAGAGGATAAGACATTCAGTATCGGCAATAACGGTGAAATCACTTCTGTAAGATTCGGTATTTATGCCGATGAGGACATTAAAGCAAGTAACGGCGATATTATTCCAAAAGATGCTCTTATCACTTTTGCAAATTGTGATAAAAATGGAAGCATTGTCTTTGATTGTGATTTGCCGGTAGGCTTTAAGTGGTATGTAAAAGAAATCGCAACCGATGAGCACTATATCTTATCCGACACCAAATATGAGTTCGATACCGAATATCAAGGTCAGGATATTAAATCTATCGACATCAAAGTTAATGATGATAAAGCTATCGAAAACAATTTCATTTATGGTTCTGTTAAAGGCTTAAAAGTCGATAGAGAAACGCAGGAAGTAATCAAGGGAGCAACCTTTGGCTTGTTCAAATCGGACACTACCGAATTTTCAGAAGATAAAGCAATCTTAACTGCTGTTACCGATGAAAGCGGCATCTTCAACTTTAGCAACATTCCTTACGGTGAATACCTTATAAAGGAACTTAAACCAGCCGATGGCTATCTTGATAATGAAGATATTTTTACCGTAATAATCAAAGATAACGAGCAAGTGGTTGAACTTACTGCAATCAATGATAAAGTGCCAGAGTTAAAAACAACGGCAACCGTTAATGGCAAAAAGGAAGCAATTGCAAAAGGCGAAATAACAATAAAAGATACTGTTGAGTACAAGCATTTAATACCTAATACCGAATATGTTATCAAAGGCACATTGATGGATAAATCCACAGGCAAACCGTTTATGGTGAAAGGTAAAGAAATCACTTCGACCGTTAAGTTTGTACCCGATAAGGCTGATGGCAAAGTAGAAGTCACCTTTACTTTTGACGGTTCGGCTATTAAAAAGGATACAGAACTTGTAGTCTTTGAGACATTGTATCGTGACGGTGTTGAATTAACTGCTCACGCCGACATTAACGATGACGGACAGACCGTAACGGTTAGACCATATATTCCTCATAATCCAAAAACAGGTGATGATAGGAATATCAATCGTGTTTTAGGTATTGCTGGTGCTTCTCTTGTCGGTATCGCAGGCTGTGTATATTTCTTTATTAAGAGAAAGAAAAAAGGAGGCACAGATAATGATTGATAGAACTAATGCAGGCTACACCATTATCAATGCTGTAACTGTCGGTAAAGGTGAAATCGTACTCGGTGAAAGGACTACTGCAAATAAAGAAAAGCAATATGTCACTTGGGAATGTAATAACGGCTCGTATTATTACGGTCATTATATTGAAAACAAATTTGATGCGTTAAAAGACTTTGGTCAAAGGGTTGCCAATAAGGCTGAAATGTATCGGTCCTTTGACAAAGACAGACAACGGCATAACCGAGAACGTGATGAACGATAATAAAAGGAGGTAAAAGATAATGACAGTTAAAACGATTGTGTCTATTGCACTCGTTGTCTTTATTGTTGCAGGGCTTGTATTTCTTCAAGTCAGAAACAAAAAGAAAAACGATAATTAAACTTATTTGGGCGGTGACTTCGGTTGCCGCCTTTAATATATACGGAGGTAAAAATGGATACAGATTTCCAAACAAAAATGAAAGTGCTTTTAAAGCTGTTTAAGGCAGGCAAATGCAGTGAGGCAGATATTTTGAATATGAAAACAGAAGAAATGCTTGATTTGCCGAATGTTTCGATTAAAGAAATTAAGGTTATATGTGCCATTAAAGGAGCTGTAAAAAAGCACACGCTTTATTCATATCTCGGAGGTAAACAAGATGAAAGGTGATGACTATGGCTACAAGATTTGAACTCATTTCTGCTCTTTATGATGATGTTTCAAAGGATGTTATCCGTTCGCCGAGTAATTGGCAGGAATTTTTGAAAAGTTCTTGCAATAACTACGGATTGCCTTTTAGTGAGCAACTGCTTGTATATGCTCAAAAGCCTGACGCTGTTGCAGTTTTACCTATGGCAAGCTGGAATAGGAGGTTTGGCAGATGGATAAATAAAGGTGCTAAAGGCATTGCACTTTTTGATGTGTCAAATAAAAACTACCCAAGGCTTAAATATGTGTTTGATGTCAGCGATACCCACGAGGGCGAGCAGGCAAAAGAAGTCCCTATTTGGCATATGAAAAACGAATATGCTGATAATGTTATTAAGACACTTGAAAATATTTTCGGTGCAGTTGATGATAAATCCGATTTAAGCAGTGCCGTCATTTCTGCTTGTGAAAACGCTGTAAGCGACAGTTTATCCGATTATCTTTTTGAACTTTGCGGTGCAAAGCATGACAGCTTCCTCGAAGATTTCTCCGATGATATTATTTCATCAAAGTTTCGCAAATTGGTTTCAAACAGCGTTTCGTATACGGTTCTCTCAAGGCTTGGTGTTGACGCTGATTTAATGCTTGATACGGAAGATTTTGAGGATGTTGTTAATTTCAATACACCGAATACTTTTAATGCCCTCGGTGAAGCAACAAACAATATTTCAAAAACAGCACTCCTTGAAATATCAAAAACCGTATTTGCACTTGAAAAAGAAAATCGCATATTTGAAAAATCTTCAACAAGTCCTTACAATAAGGATGAAAACAAAAACGAAAGGAGCAATTCAAATGAAGATAACATACACACAAGTCGGAGAACAGCTTTATCCGAACTTGATTATGTCGACAAAGACGGAACAAATGGGATATTACGCACAGAAAAGACAGGAATATCTCAAAAATCACAAGAAAGCGACATTCACAACTTTATTGACAACCTGCAAGTTGACGGAACACCTGATGTCGATTCAGGAGCAGGCACAGCAGATGGAAGAACAAATCATAACTCAGATGTCAAAAGCACAGGGAGTGACCGAGAAACTCAAGCAAACGGATATGATGACTTGGGTGGGAATGATGAACAATATCAAAAACTCGGCGAGGGAAACAGTCTTAAACGAACTGATTTACACAATGTAACCGATGAATTGCCACCCTTTGTTGACGAACAGGCTATCAGGTATATGCTCAGCAATCCCGATGATGATTTGGTGCAAAGAAAGCCTGCAATCATCAAAGTTTACCAAACCACCAAAAAGGATAATGAACTCATAAACTATACCAAAACGCTGTATCCAAGACGGTTTGACGAGTACGATAAATTCAATAAACACTTTGGCTTTACATTAGCCGATAACGGACTTCTTATGTATGAGGGTAATTACAAAACCCGAACTAAGGAGTCCGTTTTTTCGTGGGATATTGTTATCGGTATCATTAAAGAACTTATCAATGACGGCAAGTATCTTGATACGGAAAAGGAAGAAAAAACACAGCTTGATTTGTTTAGCTTTTCTTATGATAACGAGCCTGTATATGATGAAATACCTCAAACATCACTTTTTACCGATTTTGGCATATCACAACAGATTATTGATGAAGCACTTTGCTGTGGCTTTAATGATAAAAACAGCAGAGTACAAATTGCTATGCATTTCAGACGGGACAGAGGTGTTGAGTATAACGCAAGAATGCTCAAATTTCTTTACGGCACTAACGGTGCAGGCTTTGTCTTTAACGGTGAAAAGGTATCCTTTTGGTATGATGAAAACGGTATAAGTATTGCTAAAGGTACATCGGCTAAAACAAGTACGGCAACACATCTCACTTGGGAGCAAGCGGCTGTTCGTATTCGTGAACTTCTTGATGTCGGCAGATATATGCCACAGTATGAAATTGATACGGTTGATGACTACGAACTGAATAAAGTTGCCGACAGGCTTACTGAATTTATCCGAGATTTGAGTGACGATTATCCCAATAAAGATAATTGTCTGCAATCAATACAAAAAGAAATTGACGGTGTTTTCGGTTATCCCGATATGGTTGAAAAAATTACCGATATGCTCAAGGATGACGAAAAGCGTGCTCAAATTTTCAAAGAGTACGGCAAGCGTGCTCAAATTTTCAAAGAGTACGGCAAGCTGATGGATGACTACAACGCCGGTATGAAAATCATTCGCTTTAATTATGCAGCTCAATATTCTATACCATATATTGCAGAAATTATTGAGGGTATGAAACGAGAGCCTATTAGGTTTAAAACTGAATCGGGTTATCTGCCTGACAGAAAAATGTTTATCTCACAAGATGAGATAGATAAGATTATCATAAACGGCAAAAACAATCATGCTTACAGGCTTGAAACCTACACTTACTTTGTTAAGCACCCTGATAAAGCCGATAGAATCAAATATGTAGGCAAGGATAATCAAAGCGGATATTTTGCCGGTAATGACAGCGTTAATAAAACAAAAAAAGGTATTGAATTCAGCCACGGCTCGGTCATGGAGCCTTACGCAAAAGTTCTTATTAAATGGAGCGATGTCGCAAAAAGAATAGATACCCTTATCAAGCAAAACAAGTTTGTGTCGCAAGAGGATATTGACGCTATACCCGATATATACAAAAACGAAATAACAAGAGATTTGGAATCGTTTTTTGAAGGCTTATCCGAGAACGATGCAAAGCCTTATCCGAATGATATTGAGCCATACAAGGTTTCAAGAATTATCAAGGCTCAACTTGATAACCCACAGGCACTTGATGACATTGAAAATATGATGTCAAATGCTTTGGCTCTTATGGATAAAGAGGACAGAATGTATCAGTACCGTAAGCAAATCTATGATGACTTTGTGGCTTACAAAAACGGCACATTTAAACTTTATGATTATCCAAACCTTGCACCAAAAGTAAAACAACTGAGTAAGTTTACTAAACCGGCAGAAAAAGAAAAGGTTGATGCAAAAATTGAGCCCGTTGTATCGGAAGCTGATGATGGCTTAGACTTAATCGGTGAAGAAATAGATATTGACGGCAGACACTTTGTTATTGATTTTGTCAGTAATGGTTATGTATCTATGGCTGACCAAACTTTTGCCGATGGAACAGGCTTTCCTATTTTTCGCAGAGAAGCCGTTGAATTTGTAAGGCAATATTTACCGACAGAAAAAGAACAGATAATTCCTGTTCAGAATACAAAACAGCATACTGAACATAGTCAGTGGGATATTCATCCCGAAATTCCTGTTGAGCAAAGGCACGATTTTGATTTTGCGGCACATTCTGTTGAGGTTGTAGGCAAAAAGGAACGCTTTCGCAGGAATATGGAGGCTATCAAGGTTTTAAAAGAATGTGAAGCCGACAACCGTTTTGCAACTCCCGATGAACAAATCGTTCTTTCAAAATATGTCGGTTGGGGCGGTATTCCCGAAGCGTTTGACGAAAACAATTCGTCTTGGGCAAATGAATACAAGGAACTCGTTGAAGTGCTTTCACCTGATGAGTACGCACACGCTCGTGAAAGTACATTAACTGCTTTTTATACTCCTCAAGAAGTAGTTAAGGCTTGTTATGATATTGCCGAAAATCTTGGATTCAAGCAAGGTAATATTCTTGAACCGTCTTGCGGTATCGGTAATTTTATCGGTATGAAGCCAAAGAGTATGGCTGACAGTAAGGTGTACGGTATTGAGCTTGATTCTGTTTCGGCAGCTATTGCACAACAACTTTATCAAACTACAAGTATTGTTAATAACGGATATGAAAAGGTGGATTTACCCGATAACTTCTATGACCTTGTCACTACTAATGTACCTTTTGGCGATTTTAAAGTATCGGATAAGAAATACGATAAGCACAACCCTCTTATTCACGATTACTTCTTTATGAAGTCGCTTGATAAAGTCAGAACAGGCGGCATAATGATACTCATTACCTCTAAGGGCACTATGGATAAAGAAAGCAGTAATATCAGGAGATATATTGCTCAAAGAGCAGACCTTCTCGGTGCAATAAGACTTCCTAACGATACTTTTAAGGGCAATGCAGGCACAGAGGTAGTATCGGATATTCTTGTTCTTCAAAAGCGAGATAGAGTGCTTGATATTGAGCCTAATTGGGTACAGCTTGATAATACCGAAGACGGTATCAGGATGAACAAATACTTTGTTGATAATACTGATATGGTGCTCGGTAATGTGAAAATGGTTTCAGGTCGTTTCGGTCCGGAATCAACCTGTATTCCATATGAGGATAGAAGTCTTGAAGAACTGCTTGATGTGGCTGTTAAGAATATTCAAGGACAAATTACAGAGGTGCAAATCGGTGATGAATTTGAAGAAGATTTATCTATTCCGGCATTACCTGATGTTCGTAACTTTTCATATACTGTTGTAGACGGAAAGATATACTTTAGAGAAAATTCAAGAATGACGCCTGTTGATGTATCCGCTACTGCCGAAAACAGAATCAAAGGTATGATTTCAATTAGAGACAGCACCCGAAAACTTATTGAACTTCAAACCGATGATTATCCTGAAGAAGATATACTTGCAGAACAGAAAAATCTTAATGAACTGTACGATAAGTTCACGGCAAAGTACGGCTTAATAAACAGCAGAGCAAACAAGTCGGCATTCGGCGAAGACGCTTCATATCACCTTATCTCTGCTCTTGAAATACTCGGAGAAAACGGCACTCTTGAACGCAAAGCAGATATGTTCACTAAAAGAACTATTAAACCTCATATTCCCGTGACGGAGGTTGATACTCCTTCGGAAGCACTTGCAGTATCTATGGGTGAACGGGCAAAGATTGATGTTGAATATATGAGCAGCCTTTGCCATAAGTCCGAAAAAGAGATTTATGATGAACTTCAAGGCGTAATATTCCTTAACCCTGAATACAATGCCAATAATCCTACTGCTCAAAAATACTTGATGGCAGACGAATATCTTTCGGGTAATGTAAGAGCAAAACTGCGTTTTGCAAAAGCTATTGTAAAGACACAGCCTGAATATCTAATCAATGTTGAATCACTTAAAAAGGTGCAACCTAAAGATTTAACGGCAAGTGAGATTGATGTTAGGTTAGGTGCTACTTGGCTTCCTGTTGATGTTGTTGAGAATTTTATGTATGAATTACTTGAAACTCCGTACTATTGCAAGTTAAATACAAAAGTGAATTTTTCACCGTTTAGCAGTGAGTGGAACATTACAAACAAAAGCGGCGACAGAGGAAATGTTAAAGCAAACAGCACTTACGGTACAAGCCGTATCAATGCTTATCAAATTATTGAGCAAACATTAAACCTTAAAGATGTCCGTATCTTTGATTATGTTATTGATGACGACGGCAAGAAAAAGCCTGTGCTTAATAAGAAAGAAACAGCTATTGCTATGGAAAAGCAAGACGCAATTAAACAGGCATTTAAGGATTGGATATGGAACGACCCTGAAAGGCGTAATCGTTTGTGTGAAATGTATAACGAGAAATTCAATTCAATCAGACCTCGTGAGTTTGACGGCAGTCACCTTATCTTTCCAAATATGAATCCCGAAATCACTTTAAGGCCTCATCAGTTAAATGCTGTCGCTCATAGCCTTTACGGTGGTAACACGCTTCTTGCACACGCTGTCGGTGCCGGCAAGACTTATGAGATGATTGCAATAGCCGAAGAATCAATTCGTCTCGGCTTATCAAGTAAATGTATGATTGTTGTACCTAATCATCTTACCGAACAATGGGGTGCAGATATTCTCACTCTCTATCCGAATGCAAAGGTACTTGTGGCAACCAAAAAGGATTTTGAAAAGAAAAACAGAAAGCGTTTTCTTTCCCGAATTGCCACCGGTGATTATGATTTAATAGTTATAGGTCATTCACAGTTTGAAAAAGTGCCTATGAGTATTGAAAGGCAGCAAACAATTCTTCAAAGGCAACTTGACGAAATTATCGAGGGTATTTCCGAACTCAAATACCAAAGAGGTCAAAACTTCACCGTAAAGCAGCTTGAAAAGGCTAAAAAGAGCATTCAAGCAAAACTCGATAAACTAAACGACCAAAGCAGAAAAGACGATATCGTGACCTTTGAGGAGCTTGGTGTAGACAGATTGTTTATTGACGAGGCTCACTATTTCAAAAACCTTTTCCTGTATACAAAAATGCGTAATGTCGGCGGTATAGCACAGACAGAAGCACAAAAGTCAAGTGACCTGTTTATGAAAACACAGTACCTTGATGAAATTACTGGAGGTCGAGGTGTAGTATTTGCGACAGGCACACCAATCAGTAACAGTATGGTTGAGCTATATACAATGCAAAGATACTTGCAGTACAATACGCTTTGCCGACACGATTTACAGCACTTTGACGCTTGGGCGTCAACCTTTGGCGAAACGATAACCGCCATTGAATTAACTCCCGAAGGTTCAGGTTACAGACCGAAAACCCGTTTTGCTAAGTTCTATAATCTGCCCGAACTGATGTCAATGTTCAAAGAGGTGGCTGACATTCAAACTGCCGATATGCTTAATCTTCCCGTACCAGAAGCTGAATACAAAAACATTGCCGTTAAACCGTCAGACATTCAAAGTGAAATGGTTAAATCACTTTCAGAGCGTGCAGAAAAGGTGCGTAACGGCGGTGTTGACAGCAGTCAGGATAATATGCTCCTTATCACAAATGACGGCAGAAAACTCGCTCTCGACCAAAGAATGATTGACCCACTGTTACCCGACTTTGAGGGCAGTAAGGTCAATGCTCTTGTTGACAATGTATATCGTATTTGGAATGAAACAACAACGAACAAGTCGGCACAACTTATCTTTTGTGACTTATCGACACCTAAGTCAACCAATGACTTTTCCGTGTATAACGATATTAGAGATAAGCTGATTGAAAAAGGTATTCCGCCCGATGAGGTACAATTCATTCACGATGCAAACACAGAAACAAAGAAAGCCGAGTTGTTCAAAAAGGTACGCTCAGGTGAAGTAAGAGTTCTTATGGGCTCAACTCAAAAAATGGGTGCAGGCACCAATGTGCAAAACAAATTGATTGCCATGCACGATTTAGATTGCCCTTGGAGACCTGCCGATTTGGAGCAGCGAGCCGGAAGAATTATCCGTCAGGGTAACGAAAATTCTAAGGTGGAGATTTACCGTTATGTGACAGAGCAAACCTTTGACGCATATCTTTATCAGCTTGTTGAGGGTAAGCAAAAGTTTGCTTCGCAGATTATGTCGAGCAAATCTCCCGTTAGGTCTGCTGAAGATATTGACGAAACAGCGTTATCCTATGCCGAGATTAAAATGCTTGCAACAGGTAACCCCTACATCAAGGAGAAGATGGACCTTGACATTCAGGTGCAAAAACTTCGTATGTTAAAATCAAACTTTTTATCGGAAAGATATTCTCTTGAAGACAAGGTGCTTAAAGATTTTCCTCGTGATATTGCAAGATACACATCGAGGATTGACGGCTTTATTAAGGACATAGCTACTGCAAAACAAAACCCAAAGAGTATTGCCGATACCTTTATCGGTATGATTGTAAACGGTGTAAGGTATGACGAAAAGGCAGACGCAGGTCAAGTTATAATTGATGTATGCAAGACATTACCTGACAGCAATACTTATCCCCTCGGTGAGTACAGAGGTTTCAAAATGGAAGTTCACTATGAACCGTTCAGTCATCAACACAGAGTTGAAATCAAAGGTGCAATTTCTCATCAAGGTGTGCTTGGCTCTGACCCATTAGGCAACATTACCCGTATTGATAATGTAATTGACGGTTTAGAAAAGGTTCTTGAAAATGAGAAAGCAGAGCTTTCAAACACTCAAAAACAACTTGAAATTGCAAAAGAACAACTCCGAAAACCGTTTTCAAGAGAAGATGAACTCAAACAAAAAGAAGCACGGTTAAGCGAACTTAACGCACTTCTTAATGTTGATAAAAAAGAAAATGAGATTGTTAATGATGACAACGAAATAGTTAATGATTCTCCTCAACGAAGTGAAGTTGATAGAGAATCACGGTGAAATCAGAAACAATTTATATTTGATTTGCTTATTTATAATGAAAAATAGTGAAAAAATAGTGAAAATTTAGTGGAGATTTTTTATGAAATAGGTTATAATATATTCAGGAGGAATGTAATTATTATGATTAAATTTACATTGACAAATGAAATATTAAAATATATAACCGAAATTGATAAGAACAGATACAATGTTTCTTCTGTAAATTTATCTCCGAATATCGCTAATAAATTGCGTAAAAATTCAAAGAAGAAAAGTTCTTATGCCTCAAATAAAATCGAAGGTAATCCGCTGACTGAAAATCAGGTTGATGAAGTGATTGAAAATGATGAACGAAAACACTTTTTAAAGCCTGAACAGGAAGTAAGAAACTATTTTTTGGCATTAAATTATTTGGAAGAAAAAGCGAAAAGTAAAGAGCTTTTTTCAAAAGAACTGATTTTAGATGTTCAAAAATTAGTTGAAAAAGGTGCGTCAAAAGAAAAAATCGGATTAAGAGGTCCTATGCCACCGGGTGTGCTTTTTGCCGTTTATGATTCAAAAACAGGCAATGCCGATTATATTCCGCCCGAAGCCAAAGATATACCCAAACTCATAGATGAATTGGTAGAGTATGTGAATACTACCGATGATCACCCGTTGATTGTCGCTGCCATAGTTCATTATCAGCTTGTTACAATTCACCCGTTTGAAGACGGCAACGGCAGAACTGCAAGGCTGCTTTCAGGCTATATTTTGGATATTAACGGTTACGGTTTTAACGGTATAGGCTCGCTTGAAGAATATTTTGCTTATGATGTTGATGAGTATTATAATTCGATTCAAATGGGACTGCCTGCATTGTATTATTCGGGCAGAGATAATCCACCACATTCGGAAATTTGGATTAACTATTTTTTGCGAATGGTTTTACTTTATTCAAATAAGGTTTGCGACTTACAGCTGAGCTCAAACTCCGATGAAGTCGCCGGTAGTCTTTCATATCTTAAAGCGAGAGAAAAAGAATTGCTTTTGTTTTTGATACAAAATTATAATCGTGAATTTACACCTAAAGAGGTCAGCGAAGAAATAGGCGTTACAAATAAAACAATCATTAACCGTCTGGCTGTTTTGTCAAAGAATGGTTTTGTTGTACCGAATTTGGTTAAACAAAGAGTACGTTCGTATGAGTTAAGTGATTTTACCAAAAAATATAAAAATGAGATTGTAGATAAGATAAAATAACAATTACCATTAAGACACTTGTATTTATTACAGGTGTCTTTTTTGTTTTGTAAGGTGGTGAAAATATGATTAAAGAAGAACAGCTTGACAATATGCTCTACGAAAAAATGCAGAAAGAGTATGATTCGTTTCTTGAAAAAATTAAATCCGAGCAGTCGTTAAAACCCAATCAAGCTATTGAATCGGCTTATGAAATCGTATATAAGCAAGACATTTTGTATTGCTTTGAAGATAACGATTTGAATTTAAGCTATAAAGAAAAGAAACACTTGCTGTCAAAGAAAAGACCGCTTGAGTTTCTTTATCAAGAGTGGCTTACAACAGATTGTACTCATATGCAAATGATTCGTGATTGTATTAAGGACAGCACCGAGTATGATTTGGAACTGACTCAAAAGCAAAAACAAAAGAACGGGAAGGAGCGATGACCTTGCCATACTATCCGAAAGAAGTAATTGAAAAAGCAAAGGAAATGGACTTGCTCACATATCTTCAAAACTACGAACCTGATGAGCTTGTTCACTTTTCAGGTGATACCTATTGCACCAAAGAACACGACAGCTTGAAAATATCAAACGGGCTTTGGTGTTGGAATTCAAGAGGTATAGGCGGCAAAAGTGCAGTAAAATATTTGACCGATGTTAAGGGATGTTCTTTTATCGACGCAGTCAAAATTATCGTTGAAAAAGAAAAATTGCAACCGCCGGTTAAAGCGATTGCACCTAAAAAGAAGCGAGTATATAACCTGAAACTGCCTCCAAAAAGTCCGACAGATGATAAGGTTAAAGAGTACCTGACCGGCAGGGGTATTGACGAAAGTATCATAGATTATTGCTTTGAGCATAACCTCATATTTGAAAGTTTACCGTATCACAACGCTGTCTTTGTAGGTTTCAATGAACAAAATAAACCCAAGTATGCAGCGTTTCGTGCAACGGAGAACAAAAGAATTATGGGCGAATGTGAAGGAAGCGATAAGTCATATTCCTTTAAATTGACAAATGATAATGCAAATATTCATCTGTTTGAATCTGCAATCGACCTTTTGTCTTATGCCACTCTTGTTAAAATGCACGGTAAATATTGGCAAAATGTTTCGATGATTTCTCTTGCAGGTGTGTATACGCCTAAAGAAAAAATCGAAGAAAGCAAGATACCGAAAGCACTTGTGACATATCTTAAAAGTCATCCTTATATTGAAAAAATATACTTGCATCTTGACCGTGACTATGCCGGAAGATTAGCCACAAAAACATTAAAAATCATTTTACCAACTGAATATCCCAATATTGAAATCGTTGACAACCCTGTTCCGAGAGGAAAAGATGTTAACGATTTTTTGCTTTTAAGTAAAGATATGAAGCCTGTTGTATCTGAAAGGAGAATACCAAGTGGACAAAGAAAACCTGATAAAGGTATTGCTCGTTGAACCGTTTAGCAAACCGAAGATGATTACAATCGAAAACAATTACCAAGCGATTAGTGAAATTATCTGCGGTGATGTAGACGAATATATGCCGTTTGAGGATGATGTTGCCTTGCTTTGTAACGCTGACGGAAAAAGACTTTCTCTTTCTGCAAGTCATACTGTAACTGATATTGAAACAGGTAAAACAGAAATCATATATGGCAGTTTTATCCTTGTAGGAGCAAGTGAATTTGATACCGAATATCATTCGTTAGATGATGATTTGATTGATAAATATATGGATTTATTCAGTAAATGAAGCAGCATAATACTATGCTGACTTGTCTTAGCGAGCAGTCCGTTTATACTCCTAATAAGTATAAACAGCTCGTTAGGGGTTGCCCCCTAATACCCCATAAATACAAACAGAAAGGACAAACATTATGAAAACAATTTTAATATCAACAGTAGCATTTATTATCGGAGGTTTTTCAGGCATTGTTACTATGTGTTTAGTTCAAATCAATCGTGTAAACGGTAATGAAAGATTTGAGGAGGATGACTTTGATGAGGAGAGATATTAAAAAGCAGTTTTGGTTTAATGAGAAAGAAGCCGGTGCACTTGAAGAAAAAGCAAATGCCACCTGCCTTACCGAAGCGGCTTTGGTAAGACTTCTTGTTACAGGATTCATTCCTGTGTCTAAAGACAATGCAAAAATATATAGCCTGACAAAAGAACTGTCGGCTATCGGTAATAATATAAATCAAATTGCAGTTAAGTGTAATTCACTCGGCTTTGCCGAAAAGGAAAGGCTTTTCAAAAAGGTTGATGAGCTTGACAAACTTCAATTTGAACTCGAAACGGAGTTTCTCTCACCAAAGGTTGATGAAAGATGGCGGTAAGTAAAATATGGGCTGTTAAATCAAGACTTGATAAAGTGCTTGACTATGCCGCCAATCCCGATAAAACAGGTTTTACCGAAGATGAATTGAAAGATGTAATTGACTATGCCAAAAACTTTGATAAAACAGACGGCGAAAAATTTGTGACGGGAATTAACTGTAATCCGAGAATAGCATATACACAGTTTCAAAATACAAAAAAGAGATTTAATAAAACTGACGGTATACTTGCTTATCACGGATATATGAGTTATGCAAAAGGTGAAATCACTCCACAAAAAGCACACGATATAGGTGTTGAATATGCAAATCGTGTTTGGGGAGATAAGTATGAAGTTATTGTCACAACTCACTTAAACACAGACTGCTATCACAATCATTTTGTCGTCAATTCGGTTTCTTTTGTTGACGGTAAAAGATGCAGAGAAAAAACTTGGTTCATTCTTCGTCACGAAATAGATAAGATTTGCAAAGAGCATAACTTGTCTGTTGTAGAAAACGGTATAAGAAATTCAGCTCCTCAATACCTTACTGCAAAAGAACAAGCAGGAATGCCGACAAGATATAACCTTGCAAAAGAAGCACTTGATGGTGCAATCGAAAACAGTAAGAGTGTAAAAGAACTTGAATACAATCTTAAAAAACTCGGTTACAGTTGTAACTTCAATGTAAATCATAAGTATTGGACTGTGACACCAAAAGGATACGACAGACCTATCAGAACATATAGGCTTGGTGAAAAGTATTCAAAGGAAAATATCTTAAATGCCGTTTTGGAAAATAACAGACCTGTAAAATATAAACCATTTGTGCAAGGTCAGGTGCAATATAAACTTTCAACGAGAGGTACAAGGCTACGTAAGGTCAAAGGACTTCGTGGCTTGTATTTCTATTACCTATATAAACTCGGTTATCTGCCAAAGAATAAGCCGAGAAACATTTCAAGAGTTCATTATCTTTTAAGAGAAGATTTGATGAAACTTGATAAATTATCAAACGAGGCAAGGCTCCTTGAACAGTATGGGATAAATACTGTCGAGGAGCTTTTATCATATAAATCGAAAGCCGAAAAGGAAATTGAAACATTAACCGAAAGCAGAAAGCAACTGCGAAATAAATCAAAAAGAAAGAATTGCTCGAATCTGAATGAGGTTAAAGAAGAAATATCCGATATCGGCAAACGGTTAAAAGAATTACGCAAGGAAATTTTGCTCATTGATGATATTGCCAAGCGTTCAAATGAAATTGAAGAAAAATTAGAGCAAGCAGAAATTGACGAGCAAAAGAAACTGCAAAAGGAGGAAAAGTATCGTGAATAACTCAGGCGACGCAGCCGAACAAGTTGTAAGACTGTCACTTGAAGGCTTTGAGGTTGTTGCAAAGGTATCGGGAGAAGCTGCAAAGAATATTGCCGTTCTTCTGCTTGCCGCATTAAAACAGGAACAAAAAGCCAAAGGTAAGGCAAGACTTTCAAACCTGATTAAGTCCGGCAAAGAACTTAAAGTCTTTTCAATTCCACAAAAGGATTTGAAAAAGTTTACAGAGCAGGCAAAGAGATACGGTGTTTTGTATTCTGTTCTTAAAGACAGAAATGCAAAAGGTAAAAATGTCACCGTTGATATTATTGCCCGTGCCGAAGACGCATCCAAAATTGACAGAATTATCGAAAGATTTAAACTCGGTACGGTTGATAAAGGCTCTATCACCAACGAGGTTGAAAAGTCTGTCGGCGAAAAAACAAGTATGAGTAGCGAAGAAAAAACAAACGGCGACCTTATCCTTGAGCATATTGAGGCAAAGAGTACGGAGGAAACGGATAAAAACCCCTCTTTATCTCGGACGGAAAAAGACAGTCTGTCCGAGAGTTCATCGAAAGCTATCAATGATAAGGAAGCTAAAGACAAAAAACAGTCTGTTAAAGAATTGCTTGACGGTTATAAAGATGAGATTAAAGCCGACAGAGCAAAAGATATTGCAGACAAATCAAAAACGGTTGCAGATACCGTAGTAAAATCTGCTAAATCAATAAAGGAAAGGTAATTGATATGAGTTACGGTTACAAAAAAGGATATAATCCACAAAAGTATGCCGAAAATCGAAAGGCAGAAAAGGAAAGAACATATCAAATGATTGACGATACGGCGATCGAGGTTTCAAAAAGTCCCGATAAGCTAAGAGAATTTCTTGATGTTCAAGCAAAGTTTGATATGTATTCGGCGGCAAATACTTTGCTTATCTTTAAGCAAATGCCTAATGCCACACAGCTTAAATCTTTTGAAGATTGGAACAAGGACGGTGTCAAAGTTCGTCAAAAGCAAAAGAGCATAGCAATCCTTGAGCCTGTCGAATATACAAAGAGCGACGGCACACCGGGTCTTGGATATAATGTCAAAAGAGTATTTGACCGTTCACAAACAAATTCAAAAAGAGAGGCAGTTCAAAAGACCGATGATTTGAAACATACTCTCAAAAATTTTGTAAATGCTTCGCCTGTTGAAATTGTTGTAGGCGAAATACCAAATTCAAATCTTGGTGCGTTCTATAACTTTGAGACACAGCAAATTACACTCAATGAAAATCTTACCGATACAAAACAGATTTTTGAGTGTTTGGCTCAAGAGGTTGCATTTGCTCAACTTGCCGACGGTAAGAAATCATACAGCCGTAGAGATGAAGGCTTTAAGGCAGTTTGCCTTGCATATATGATTTGCACCAAATGCGGTGTTGATAAAAACGCTTTCGCTATTGAAAGCCTGCCGGATAATTGGAAAAAGGCGGACGCAAAAGATATTCGCCGTGAACTTTCTTCTGTAAATTCTGCATACAAGGAAATTGTCAGCAGAGTTAATGATGAAATCTATCGCCAAAGGCCGGCAAAGAGCAAGGAAATGGAGCGATAATATATGAAAGAAGAACGCTACCATTTAGTTCTTGATGATTTTGAACAAGGCGTAGTTATTCGTGCTCTCAATGATTTACGCACAGATTTAATCAGCGATAAAAGAGAAACCGATGCCGTAGATGAAGTGCTGTTAAAGGTTTGCAAAGCACCTACCAAAAAGATAAAGGTGGTAAAGCAGAATGAGGAACGATAACAAAAAGGTAGAAATTATTGCTTTCGCAGTTTTTGTTGTACCTTTGATATATATTGGTCTAAAGATTGCACCGTATATGTCAAACGGGTTAATATCAATTCTTAATGGCTTTAGTGAAATATTTGCACAACCGTTTAAGATAACCTTATGTGAGGACAGTTTAAAAGCTGTCCTCATTTTGCTTTTAATCTACGGTATTACTTTGTTGGTGTATTTTTCTTCAAAGAAAAATTACAGGCGAGGTGAAGAACACGGCTCCGCAAAATGGGGCAAAGCAAAACAGGTTGGTAAAAAGTATATTCAAAAACCGATAAATCAAAACAAGATATTGACTGATAATGTCGCTATCGGTATGAATTGCAAAAAGCATAGGCGAAATCTTAATACGATAATTTGCGGCGGTGCCGGTGCAGGCAAAACAAGATTTTACGCAAAGCCGAATTTAATGCAGTGCAATACCTCTTTCGTCATTCCCGACCCAAAGGGTGAAATAGTTAAAGCTGACGGTAATCTGCTTGTAAAGAAAGGCTATGATGTCAAGGTTATTGATTTGATTGATATGGAAAAGAGCTATTGCTACAATCCGTTTGTTTATCTTGAAAATGACAATGACATACAAAAGCTTGTAACTAATCTTTTCAAAAGCACAACACCGAAAGGCTCACAAACCAATGACCCGTTTTGGGATACGGCGGCACAAATGCTTTTACTTGCTTTAATCTTTTATCTTCACTATGAAGCACCTGAAGAAGAACAGAATTTTGCAATGGTAATGTATATGCTTCGTGCAGGTGCTATTGAAGATGACGAGGACGGCCCGTACCTTACACCACTTGACCGTCTGTTCTACAATCTTGAAACCGAGAAACCCGAACACATAGCAGTTAAGTATTACAAGTCTTATCATTTAGGCTCGTCAAAGACGCTTAAATCAATTCAGATAACCTTGATGTCAAGACTTGAAAAGTTTAATCTTGAAAGCCTTGCAGCTTTAACCAAGACAGATGAACTTGATTTATCAACTATGGGAGAAAAGAAAACAGCCTTGTTTGCCGTTATTCCTGATAACGATACAAGTTTTAATTTTCTTATCTCTATTTTATATACTCAACTGTTTCAACAACTCTTTTATTGCGCCGACAAAAAGCACGGCGGAGCGTTACCGATACCCGTACACTTTCTCATGGATGAATTTGCGAATGTATCATTACCCGATGATTTTGATAAGCTACTTAGCGTAATGCGTTCAAGAAACATTTTCGTATCCATAATACTTCAAAATCTTTCTCAGCTTAAAGCCTTGTTTGAAAAGCAATGGGAAAGTATTGTCGGCAACTGCGACCAATTTCTTTATCTCGGCGGAAATGAGCAATCAACACACAAATATGTTTCCGAGCAACTCGGCAAGGAAACTATCGACACAAACACATACGCACGAAGTTTTGGCAGAAACGGTAATTATTCTACCAACTATCAAATATCAGGCAGAGAGTTAATGACGCCTGCCGAAGTGCGTATGCTTGATAATCGCTATGCAATTCTCTTTATCCGTGGTGAAAGACCTGTTATTGATCTCAAGTATGATATTCTTAAACATCCGAATTTGAAGTATACAGAAGACGGTGGAGCAAAGCCTTTTATTTACGGTAAAGAAAAATCTTCTATTGCCTCAATCACTTTTACTTTCTTTAAGAGTGATAAAAAGCAGGAAAAAGATGATATTGCCGACGATTATGATTATGACTTAATTACAAAAGAAGAACTTGAACTGATGTTCAATATTTAGGAGGAAAACTTATGCTTAAATTTAAAACAAAAAAGAGTGATGAAGTTAAAACTTCACCACTCACTAAAAAATCTAATGCTGTTGCTAAGGCAACTATGTTTTTTGCAACGCTTATTGCAACAATGTTCTGCTTTGCTGTTACAGCTTTTGCAGACGATGACCCACTTACGGTTGTAAACAATCTTTCAACCTTTATTTTCGGTCTTATCCGAGCAGTAGGACTTATCATTCTTGCTTGGGGTATTGTTCAGGTAGGATTATCGTTTCAAACCCACGACCCGTCACAGCGCTCTAACGGATTTCTCACCCTCGCCGGAGGTGTTGTAATCACATTTACAAAAGAAATCCTTAATCTTATTACGGGATAAAGCCTAATTATGCGACGATTTTATTAGTTAATGAATCTTTTCTCAATTTTTGTAAAACAATATCGTAATTGTTAGTTTTGTATTTAGATAAAATGTATTCGGGATTTGATAGAGTGTTAATAGCTTTACATTTGAAAAGATTATTTTTAGTTAAATAATATAAATTTGTATAACAGATGGAAAGAATTTCATTTTTTATATTAAGATCTTCCAAGATTTTAATTGCAGATTTATAATATTCGATTGCTTCAATGCTATTTTTTAAATCGTATAAAATTGCTAATAAATAATAAGATTTTGCCAAACGAAATTTATCGGATTTATTTCTTTTTCTAATGGAAAGAGCTTCTTTTTGAAATGAAATTGCTTTGTCAAAATCACCACTTCTTCGATAAAGACTTGACAATGTGCTTAATGTTATTGCAAAATTAGTTTCTTTAGTAGAAGGTGAATTCTTTTCTAAGTTATACACTTTGTTTTCTAATATTAAAGCGGGTTTTATATAATTTAGTTTTGAGTATATTAATGCGAGATTATGATAAGAGATATTTAAGTTACTGCTATATTTTTTTCTTAATTGAAAAGATTTCTTTTGATATTTTAATGCATTTAAAAGTTGACTATTGTCTTTAGATAATATTAATGACATTACGTTGTATGATTTTATATTAAATTCATCGTATTCAATGTTATTTTCAATCCCGCGAAGACATTTCTTTTGCAAGTTAATTGCTGTTTTATTGTCTCCTAATTCAGAAAAAATCCATGCTGAACTATTTAGAAAATCCTTATATTCAACAGACATATCATCAATATAATTTGAAATAGATAATGCCCAATTAGAATATATAAATTTATCGTCTAAACTATCAAATGTTCCTGAATCTATAATTTTGCTCAAGTTTAAAATGAGTTCTTTACAAGCTTCAAATGTTGGATTAATCTGATCTCGTACAATTTCTTGAATTACATTGTGTATGATTATTTTGTTTTCTTTAATAAAAATCCAACCTTTTCTTTCTAACAAATTAACATATTCGATATATTCATTTTTAAATAGATCATTAAAAATTGTATAATTTATATCATCTTTTGGAAGAAGTGACAGATAGAGTAAAATTATTCTTTCTTCTTTTAGGTCAGCAATGTCAAATACTATTTTTAAGTGATCAAAAAATTTTCTGTATTCATTATCATCGTGCCAATTTATTGGAACAGACGCGTGAATGGTTTCTTTTAAATTGAAACCCTGTTTAATAAGTTCGTTATGTAATTTGGAAATAGTAAGATTTGGTGAACTAGCAACTGTTTTTGCTAGTAATTCTATAGTAAGAGTATGATACCCGCACAGTTCTACTATACTTTTAATGTGGTTTTCTGTCTTATGTGAAAATTCAGTTTCATTTGTATTTCTTTTGAACAATTCTATGCAGTTTTCTAAAGACAAAAAACCAACAGTATAGCTTTTAAATCCATAGATTACTAATCTAGACGTTATAATAACATCACATTTTAAACGAGTTAAATCTGATAAATATCTATCATGTATATTATCGACATTATCAATCATTACCAAGGTGTCCTTATCTTGGTTAATAAGATAATTCATAATTTTATCATAATAATAATCAATATCGTAATCAAAATAATTTTCATCATTCCAAATTTTTGATTGACGTATAAATGTGTGTTTAATATTTTTTTCATATTCATACCAAAAGATTTTTTTATATTGACCATTTTTTTCAAAATAAAATTCTTTTGATAGTTCAGTTTTTCCGATTCCACCTAAACCATTAACTAGAATAACAAAATTTGATTTATATAACAAATTTTGTAGATTTGTTATATCTTGGTTTCTTCCAATACAATCAATTTTCTTTGTAGGGGTTCTTGTTGTTTTAATTTTATGTAATTCTTTTGATTTTTCAATTGAATGAGGTTGTTCTTTATTTAAAATAGCTAGTATTTCTTTTATTCCTTTGTCGGAATCTATGAGCTTTTCTTTTATGAAGAATTCCAATGAGTTCTTTCTTAATTTATTAATTATGTTGGAATATAATCTTTCCCTTTCAGCATTCGGAAATTCGCATTCATTTGGAAGTATCTTTTCAGGAGCGAATGATTCATTATTTGATATGGAGTTTTTGATCGCTTCTTTTATAATTTCATCGTATTCTTTTGGAAAATGATGATTACTGTATTCATTACTTTCATTTAAAAAATCACGATATTCATTACAAACAGTAGTTATTGTTTTGTCAATGACATTCATGAAACTTCTGTACTGATAATCTTCAGGTTGTAATTTATTTATTATTGTCGATGATAAACCTGTAACATCAGATGCAAGTCCAATTAAATCTAAAGCGTTCATTACTATTCCTCCAATAATTACATTTTAATATATTACAAATAAAATAGCAAATACAATTTATTTTAAGGAGATGAAATTATGTCAGATAACTGGGTAGTACGCAATCTTGAAAACGCTCTTGAAACTTGGAACGACAAGTTGACAGAGATATGGGGATTGCTGACCGCTACACCCGAAGAATTTAAAGGCGGTAAAATATGGAATGTCATACTTGATATTAACGGAGCATTGCAGGTAATTGGTACAGCTCTGCTTGTTTTGTTCTTTGTTGTCGGTGTTATGAAAACTTGCGGTTCATTTGCCGAAGTTAAGAAACCTGAACACGCATTAAGACTTTTTATCCGTTTTGCACTTGCAAAAGGTGCAATAACCTACGGACTTGATTTAATGCTTTCTTTATTCAAAATTGTTCAAGGTACAATTTCAACAATAATGACTTCTGCCGGATTCGGACAAGCAAACGAAACGACATTGCCGCAAGAAATGATTACGGCTATTGAAAATTGCGATTTCTTTGAAAGCATACCGTTGTGGGCAGTAACACTAATCGGAAGTCTGCTGATAACAGTCTTATCATTTATTATGATAATGACTGTTTACGGCAGATTTTTTAAGTTGTATATGTATACTGCCATTGCACCGATACCGCTTTCAACATTTGCAGGAGAGCCGTCACAGCATGTCGGCAGGTCATTTATCAAAAGCTATTGTGCTGTATGCTTGGAAGGTGCAATTATTGTTCTTGCCTGCGTCATATTCTCATTTTTTGCAGCGTCACCGCCGCAAGTTGATACAACTGCACCTGCGGTAACTATGGTGTGGAAATATGTGAGTGAGCTCATATTCAATATGCTTGTACTTGTCGGTGCAGTTAAAACATCAGATCGTATTGTACGGGAAATGATGGGACTTTAAGGAGGTAAATAATGCAAATACAAATCAATAAAGAGTTTAGAGATTATCGTGAAAAGGTGTATTTCGGACTGAGTATGCGACAGTTGATATTTTCGTTTCTTGCTGTCGGCGTTGCAATAGTATCATATATATTGCTTAAATATAAGCTCAGTACCGATACAATATCGTGGCTTTGCATACTGCTTGCCGCACCGTTTGCTGCTTTGGGTTTTGTAACATACCACGGTATGACTTTTGAAAAATTTGCCTGTGCGTGGATAAAATCGGAAGTCTTAATTCCCAAAAGACTTGTTTTTAAAGCAGAAAGCAAAACTCATATTGAGAATAAAGAAATGATTAAACAAAATGAAAAGGAGGTTTTCAAGAATAATGAAAACTCGCAATAAAATGAAAAAACTTGAACAGGAAAAGTTCGTTATACCCAAAACTGTTCAAAATGTTATTCCTATCAAAGCCGTCTATAAAGACGGCATTTTTCTTGTCGGTAAAAATATGTATTCCAAAACATTTCTCTTTACCGATGTTAATTACTATATCGCCTGTGAAAACGAAAAGAATGATTTAATGCGTCAGTATTGGGCAGTTATCAATTCTTTCGGAAACGGTGTTACCGTTAAACTCACAATCAACAACCATAGATTTGATAAGGAAGATTTTGAAAAATCAATCCTTATGCCATATTACTATGATAACCTTGATGTGTATCGTAAGGAATATAACGAAATGTTGCTTAATAAAGCGGCAACATCCGAGTGTATTGTTCAGGATAAGTATTTTACCGTTACGGCAAACAAAAAGTGCTATGAAGACGCAAGAGCTTTTTTCACTCGCATTGAAAAGAACCTGTCAACAAATCTTTTTGCACTCGGCAGTAAATGTGAGCCGTTAAACGCAACCGACAGACTTAGGATATTCCATAATTTCTATCGTACAGGGAGTGAAGAAAACTTCAATCTTGATTTTGAACTTTTGCAAAATCAAGGCTGTGATGTCCGTGACTATATTTCTCCTGATTCTATGGACTTCAACAGCGACTATATGATGATTAACGGTCAGTATTGCAGAACTGTTTTTCTTCGTAATTACGGTACATTTGTTGATGATAACATCATAACCGAGCTTACTTCAATAAATAAAAACTTAATGCTCTCTATTGATTTTATCCCTATTCCAGTTGATGAAGCAAACAAAGATGTAGATAACATTTTGCTTGGCGTTCAATCGGATAAGGCGAACTTCAATCGTCGTCAGGCACAAAACCAAAACTACGGTGCTACCAATTATGACCTTGAGCAAAGAGAAAAGGAAATACTTGAAATCAGAAACGATATGCGTTACCGTGACCAAAGAATTTATGACACGATAATTTCAATGGTAATAACTGCCGACAGTAAGCAGGAACTTGATAACTTAACCGAAAGTATTTTTGCAAAAGCTTCCGAGAACAGCACAGCACAGTTTGCAACGCTTCGTTATCAACAGCTTGACGGACTTAACACCGTTTTACCGTTTGGCGTCAAAAGAATTGAATGTTACCGTACACTTACTACGGAATCACTTGCGTCTTTTATGCCGTTTCACGCTCAGGAGGTCAGTCATCCGGGTGGAGCGTATTACGGTCAAAATGCTATCAGCAACAATATGATATTTGTTAATAGGCATTCGCTTCTTAACGGCAACAGTATTGTGCTTGGCGTACCCGGTGGTGGTAAATCATTTATGGTTAAGGAAGATATTGTATCAATCTTTCTTTCAAATCCCGATGCCGATATTGTGATTATCGACCCTGAAAGAGAGTACAACGCTCTTGTTAAAGCATTCGGCGGAGAAGTAATTAACATATCCGCTAATTCACCAAACCATATTAACGCTATGGATATGAATGCAAACTATGAAGATGAGGGCAATCCCGTAACCACAAAATCCGAATTTATTATGTCCCTTTGCGAACAGTTACTCGGTACATCTGCCGACGCTAAAGACAAGTCTATCATTGACAGATGCTGTAAGAATGTTTATGACGGATATATCAAAAACAATTTCAGCACACAGCAGCCTACTCTTAAAGATTTTAGAGAAGAACTGCTAAATCAAAAGGAAACCGAGGCACACGATTTGGCACTTGCCATTGAGTTATTCACTGACGGCTCGCTTAACACTTTTGCACAGCCTACCAATGTTGATATTAACAACAGGCTAATATCTTATGACATTCTTGAACTCGGTGATTCGCTTCTGCCTGTAGGTATGCTTATCGTACTTGATAATCTTTTAAACAAGATTACTTCAAACAGAGAAAAAAGACGACAAACATATATCTTTATTGATGAGATGTATTTGCTTTTTGCTCATCAATATACGGCAAAATTCCTTTACCGTATTTGGAAACGAGTAAGAAAATATGGAGCGTTTGCGATAGGCATTACACAGAATGTGGGAGATATGCTTGAAAGCAATACGGCAAGAACTATGGTATCAAATTCCGAGTTTGTTATCATGCTTAATCAAAAAGCAAGTGATGTGCTTGAACTTTCAAGGCTTCTTGAAATCACACCTAACCAAACGCAGTATTTTACAAACAAGGACGCAGGTCAAGGTCTAATGAAGATAGGCAGTAATCTTGTGCCGTTTGTAAATAAATTCCCAAAGGATACACAGCTTTACAAGTTGATGACATCAAAACCGGGAGAGGCTATCTAATTATTAAATATAATCATACAGTGCCGCTGACTTAAAGTCGGTGGCATTGTTTTTTAAGGAGTTATACACTATGAAAAAATCTGTTTTTGTTATTTTACTCGTATTATTCATATCTGCTTTTTCAATCAGTATGTACTTTGTTGTTAAAGAAACTGTTGAGGATAAAAAGCAATATGAAGTATTTGAAAATATTGTTTCATCTGTTCAAGTTGAAGATGACAGTTCTGATTATACAGACGAGAAACTAAAAAGATATATCGAATTGAACACGGAAAATTCCGACTTTGTAGGTTGGGTAAAAATTGACGGTACGCACATAAATTATCCTGTTATGAAAAGCAGTACGCCTGATTACTATTTGCACCGTAATTTTAATAAAAAGTATTCATATTACGGCACACCGTATTTAAGTGATAAAAGCGATACTATGAAACCTACCGACAACATAGTTATCTACGGTCACAATATGCGAGATAACACTATGTTCGGTAATTTGAGCAAATACAAATCAAAAGAGTTTTTTGAAAAGCACAGATATATTCACTTTGATACGCTTGTAGATTTAGGAAAGTATGAGGTTGTATGTGTATTCAAAACAACACCGAGCAAATTCGATTATCAAAATTATACTGTCTTTGATTCTCCCGATGAATTTAATTCGTATATTTCAAAATGCAAAGAAAGCGAATACTACAACACCGATGTATCTTGCAGTTACGGTGATAAGTTAATAACGCTATCCACTTGCGAATACAGTCAAGAAAACGGCAGGCTTGTAGTAGTTGCAAAAAAGGTGAAGTGATATGAGTGAGATTGAAATTAAAAAGGTTGCCGAGAAAACTCTTAAAACTGCCGACAGTCTCGGCATAGCAACAGAAAAGGCAAAAGGGATAACTTTAAAAGCAAAAGAAACGGTTTCGGAAAGTGTCAGTGATAATTCCGAAAGCCCTGTTAATTATGCTGTAAACAAAGTTCAGGATAATGCTAAATGTGTTTCGGAGGACACAATATATCTTTTCAACAAGCAAGGCAAAAAGAGTGTAAACGAAACTGTTAAGAATACAAAAAAGCTCGAACAATCTATTGAAGAAGTTCGAGCAAAAAGAAAGATTAACAAAGATAAAAGCAAGGTAAATAACCCTGATAAATACACACCCAAAGCACAAACCGAAACCGTTCAGCCCGATGATATTGTATCTAAAAACACACCAAAGAATACTCAAAATAAAGTCCGTAGTGCAAGCAGTATCAAAACAAAAGAAACCGTATCTGCCGTTAAATCAAGCCAACCTATCATAAAGGCAAGCAAACAATCTGCGAAAGACACAGCAAAAGCCATTAACAAATCATCTCAAATAGCTAAAGAAACGGCAAAGCAATCAGCCAAAGGTGCAAAGAAAGCTGCAAGAGCAACTAAAAGAGCAATCAAAGCTATGATTGAAAGCACCAAGGCACTTGTTAATGCGATTATTGCAGGCGGTTGGGTATCTGTTGTGGTAATCATTTTAATATGTCTTGTAGCCGCCTTATGTTCATCATTTTACGGCATATTCTTTTCAAGTGAAACATCGCAAAGCGGTATGAACATAACCTCTGTAATTCAGCAAATCAACAATGAATTTGATGACAAGATTGACGAAATTAAATCATCAGGTAGTTTTGACGGAGTAGAAGTAATCGGCAGTCGCTCTAATTGGAAAGATGTTTTATCTATATACGCAATTAAAACTACTACCGATGAAAACAACCCTATGGAAGTCGCAACAGTTGACGAAAACAAAAAGTCGATTTTATCATCAATCTTTTGGGATATGAACAACATATCAAAATCTGTTGAAACACGGACAGAAACGATAACGAAAGAATCAACTGATGAGCAGGACAACAAGATCGAAACTACAAAGCAAGTTGAAAAGAAATATATTGTAATAACCTTATCCGGCAAGACTGCCGAGGATATGTCGGTTTCTTATTCATTCAATGATACGCAAAAGAAATATTTAGCCGAATTGATGAGTGATAAAAACAACAAACTTTGGGCATCGCTTATCTATAATATCGGCGGAGTATCGGGTGGTAGCGGTATTGACATTAAAGACCTTGACTTTTCAAACGAAACGGTCAATGACACGCAGAAGAAAATAGTTGCAGTAGCAACAAACTCGGCTAAATACGGTATTTCTGTCCGTTCGGGTTACTGTCAGGCTTGGGTTGCAGATGTATATCAAGCTGTTACAGGCTCAAGAGGTTCAGCTCACTGTGCTTTGTGTGCGGCAGATATGTGGGCAGTATCAAGCGATTGGAGCAAGATACCTGTAGGAGCAACAGTTTATGGTTATGCCTCCAACCCCTACGGTCATGTCGGTATCTATATCGGCAACGGTATGGTTGCTCACAATATCGGTGAAATAAAAATACAAAGCCTTGAAAGTTGGGTTAAAACTTACAAAGGCTTTGCTTGGGGTTGGGAAAATGGGAATATTTTAGTAAATAATACAATAAATAAAAGCAGAGTGGATAAACACTCTGCCTTTTGTACATAGAATATTAATTACCAATATTTTTTATAACAGTTATAGCAAATGATTTTACCATCAGGTGCAGTAAATCCTTGACACCATGCACCACATATAGCACATTTTGTTTCACCGTTTTTGTATAACTTCAAAAGTCTATAATATTTTAGCATGTTACATCTCCTTTTATAAAATTTACAGTTCTTGTAAGAATTTGCTTATTTATAATAGTGAGTTATTTTTTTTCTAATCACAATATAGTTTCAAGTTTATGGTTTGTCATGATTATAATAAATTTATTTTAATAATTCACTAATTCTTTAAGCTCTTGAATAAACTGACTGATATTTGCATCATCTTCTTTTCGCAATGAACAATCCCAACGATATAAAAATTCTTCAACAGTTTCTTTTGGCAAATTTTTCCATATCGGAGAAAGTGCAATTAATGCAGCGTCAAATGGATTTGTTTCAAAATGGTCAGCATCTATATACATGCCCATTCCGAAACGTTCGCAATTATGTACTTTTCTTACAAGAGTTTCTAAAGTTAGTGCGTCATTATGACTTATTTTCATTTTTTTCACCTCCTTTTCAATTTTATTATCTTCCATTATAGAAAAATAATATTCCATTTCAGTTACGACATCTAACAGATGCTGGTCTTTCCAATATCCCTCGGTATAATATGAAAAATATTTTGTTAGTGCAACTATTCCGTAGATTATAAGGCCAAAAATTAAAATAGCAATTACTTTGCTTGACAAAGCAATATTATTTTCATCAATTAGAGAAGATATTAAGGCACCAATTGGAACGCCAATGAATAGTTCAAAGACTTTGTTATTTAGTATTTTGAATTTGTTTTCTCGTTCGTTAAAAACAATATTACATTCGTTTTTTAAAATCAAAAGTTGCTCTCGTGTATTTATACCGTTCTTCTTTAAGATTTCATATGTATTGTTCAAATACTGTTTATATTTTTCATCAATATCATTAAGTTCTTTTTCTCTAGCTTTTTGATTATATAACTTTTCGCATTTATATTCCCATATATTAACCAAAACTACTAGAATAACTAATGGTATAGAACACCATAGTTTGTTGGTAGAAAAAAAAGCAGTGAAAAGCAGCGCAACAAGTGATAGGATAATCGCTATAAAAACTATCCAATGAAATGGTGTGAATAAGGATTTTAATTCTTTGAGAGAACGAAATCCTTTTAATCCTTTTTCGCTATTATCGTTATTTATCTCTCTTCTTATATTATAATATCTATATGTCATTTTTCTCCTTTGTAATTATGTGCACTTTTTGTTTTATGAATTTGTTATTTCAGCTTGTCCAAATCAATTTGATAAGCATAACTGTTTTCCTTATTTGACTTATCAATATATTTTGCATAAACGCTGTTATCTGCGCCGAGATATAAATTTGCTATATCTGTGAATTTTTCGTCACCTGAGTGCTTTATACTCATTGTGCCGATTTTTTCAGCTAATTTTATATCCTTGTTATCCTTACAGGCTTTTATACTTTCAATAAGCTTTTTTGCCGATTCGTCATAAGTAGATTCTTGTGCTGAGTTGAAAAATGAAAGCTTAACCTTCTCAATATTAGAACCGTCATCAAGTGGTTTGGCAGTAACATTTTGTTCTGCTTTTGAATTATTGGCTTTTTGGTTGCTTTCTGTTGTTTTTTGTGTGAAAGAAATTGAATTGCTATTTTTTTTTTCTTTTGAACTTGATGTGCAAGAAACAAAAGATATTGATATAATTATGCAAATTAAAATAATATATATTTTTTTCATTTTTAATTCCTTTTAGTACCATTTGTTAATCCAACCATCCTTATCTGTGGCTGCTGATGTATTCTTTTTAGTAGTAGAAGTTGTTGTACTTTTAGTTGTAGATTTTGTTGTTTCAACAGTAGACGTTTTGGCAGTAATTGTGTTACTACTGTTTGTTGTAGTTGAAGATTTGATAGTTGTAATTTCAGTTTTGCTGATATTACAGCTTTCTCTTGCTGTAGTTGAATTGTTGTTTTCATTTTTACTGTTTGAAAAAACATTCTTTGTTCTATCGGTTGATACTTTAGTTGTTATAGCTTTTTCTTTTTTATTCGTTGTATCATTATGATATGTAATACTATTATCAATAACAGCAGTAGTGGAATTTGTGCCGCTACTGCTGTTATTTGTGCAAGCAACAAACGAATAAATTATAACTATAATGGAAATTACAATTAATATTTGTTTTTTCATATTTTATCCCCATGGGAACGGTGTATCGTTATCATCACTGCTTGTTGTGATTACGCTCACTGTTTTAAATTCCTCAATTTCACATTTAGGCTTTAAATATTCTTCTTTCATAGCTATACCTTCTTAAGTAAATTATTAAGCTTATCTTTTGTATTTTGGTCAATTTCTTCATCGGCTAACACTGCATTTGCAACCTGATTAAAGCTTCTAGTTAATGGCTCGGAATAGAAATACATTCCGTCTACCTTTACATAAGCCCTTGCAGTTATATCCATATCATAAGCCGATTTCGGAACACTTGTAAGCACAAGATTAAATGATGTAATATTACCTTTTGTTTTCCTGTTATTAGCCTTAAATTTAATTATGCTCTTGTTGTCAACATTGTCGCAGGTAAGCAAGGTATGATCAATGCTTTGATTTGTATAAACAAAGCCGTATTCCTGAACAGTGCTGTTTTGACTTTCATCATAAGAAAAACCAAAGCGAAGACCGGCATCCGTTACTCTTATTGAGCCGCCGAGTGAGTCAATATCGTAATAGTTGATTTTATTTTTATCAGCTGCTTTTTTAGAAATATTATAATAATTTAAAAATTCATAATTGTAATCATCTGATATTTTGCCACTAAAGCGGGGCGTATTAATATATTGAATTCCATTATCGCCGTTAGCAATATAATTACACTCTATGTTTTCAAGATTAGGTAAATCAAGTATAAATATTGCACAATTCATAAATGGGGCTTTACCTATAACACCTGTTTTCTTTACCGTTGTAAGATTTGGGAACGTTGCCTCAATCATAGAACAGTAATAAAAACTGAGATCATAAAGTGTCTCAAGCAAAGGGGCAACAATAGATAAATTGCAATTATAAAAGCCTTCACGCTGTATACATTTTAATTTTGGAGCATTTATTTTAAAATTATAATTGAAAACTCCAAAACAAGATTTGAATGCACTACCTACAATTTCTTCAACATTAGGCATATCTAATGTATGCAAAGAAGATCTGCAATTATAAAATGCTTGATTTTGAATTGCTTTTGCTCCACCCGTATTTACATAGTATAAATTGGTATTTTCGTAAAATGCTTTTTGTGGTATTTCTTCTAATGTTTGTGGAAATATTATTTTGCTGATGATGCCGTCATTGAAAACTTGACTTGCAAAAGTTTTGACCGTTATTCCTTTTATTTCACTCGGTACTGACAAGTTAGTTAAATTAGTATCACTATTATACTTAGTAATACAACCCGCTTCATCAATCTCAAACATATTTTCAGTTCCGACTTGAAATATTTGATATTCACATTCAAGCTCTCTGCTGTATTTTAAAGTTGCTGTTTCATCATACGCCACACATCTTAAATCGGTATCTTTATTTATTGCGATAGGTTCTGTATAAAGAGTGCTTGAAGTTGTCGGATATGAGCCGTCGAGTGTATAATATATAGGTAAATCTGATTTAAGCTCAATATTTATTTCGTTGGTATAATTTCCACTTTTATAATTACATTTTGGTGTGTCCGGTATATTAATTTTAAATATCTCATTTAACTGAATCAAACCGTAACCGTTTTGTTTAAACGGACAATCGATAGTATAAGGATATTGTGTTTTTTTAAAATTATAAATAGTTTCCCTATTAGAATTTTCGTCGGTATATATTTCGTTATTCACATAAACATTTAAAGAAAAAATTGTTGACTGTTTTAATATTTTTTCTATTTTATCGTAAGAATAATCAATATTTGCTGTTTTGATTAAAGCAATTATTCCTGCTACACAAGGAGTAGCAAATGAAGTTCCTGACCAAACATCGTACTTGTTATTAGGAACGGCTACATTAACATCTTCCCCAGGAACAACAAAATCTATATATAAGCCGTTATTAGACCATGAACAAATCCTGTTTGCTCTGCTTGTTGCACCGACTGTTATTGCAGTTTCAAATTTAGCAGGAGAATAATTCCAAGCAATTATATTTCTGCCCTCGTTACCAGAACTACAAACGATAGGTATATCTTTTTCATAGGCAAGTTTACAAGCTGATTTTGTCAAACCGTTTTCATCGGCAAAAGCTATGCTCATACTTATTATATCAACATTATCAGAAATGGCTTGGAGTATGCCTGCACATATACCTACAATGCTGTTGTCACCCTCGTCATCAAGTACACGATACACTGCGACAGATACGCTGTCTGGGGTATTGTCTACAACAACACTGCTTGTAGCTGTTCCGTGACCGTCAATAAGGTCAAGTTCGTCATTATCATTGCCGTCTGTAGTGGAATTAAAATTAGTACGAACAATTCTGTCTTTTAAAAATTCATGGTTGTAATCTACACCTGTATCAATTACTCCTACGGTAAGGTCTGTTAAAGAAATATTGTTCTTTTTTATGTATTCGTTAATCTGAGCAGACTGCGTTCTTTCAGTTGCCCAATCGCAAAGATGACCATTACTGCTTTCGGGGAATACATCTGTTGATGTGTCAGATTCCTCTTCGTCAACCTGAACAGGTGATACTATTTTATCAATATTAACAGATAAAACATTCTTTTCGGTTAAAAGTGATTTGTAAGCATTTTCAGTATTCGATTCGTTTTCATACTGTAAGATATGAAAATCCATAAATCCTTTAATATGTTCAATTGCACCAAAATCATTGAAAGCACTGGCAGATTTGACAATTAAACGGCAAGTCTGAAAATTTTCGTTTTTTTCTGAATTATATACTGATACATTTTCATCTTTACTGATAAATTCTTTATCCGAATCATATTTTCTGATGGTCTTACAGGAATTATCTATAAAATTATCAATTGCTTTTTCTTCAAGCATATCGGCATAGGCTGTAAAGCCTATACCGAGTGTTGTCAAAAGCATAACTGCTGATAAAATTATTGATAATGCTTTTTTCATAGTATCTCCTTTTTAAATTATAAACATGATTAGTTTTTCTGCTTTTTTATTGAATAAATGAAAATCATATAGATAATTATTGCAAAAAGTGTTGCAATAACTGATATGAATGAAGGCTTTTTATTTAACAAAAAATAGTCAAACAATATATTTAATATTGGGGCTGTGCACACTAATGTCATCAATATTGTGTTAAATTTCAAATTCATCTTCCTTACTAATTAAGAATATAGCCATTATTTCTAACATAGCCTCTTTTTAACCAAGGGTCAGCATAGTCTAATGCTTTTGCAATTAAATCCCCTATGCTGTTTCCTATTAAAGTTAATGCAACATCCAAAGCGGCCGGTACCACCGCTGAAGCTGTAGTACCTATAAGTTTCAATAATTCTTTTTCTACAGTTTTAATTAATTTATTTCTGTTGGCTTTTATAAAAGTTTTTATAGCTTTCATCCCAACAAGACTTTTTCCACAAGATATTGCAATAATCGCTATATCAATTGCTTTTGAGACATTACTAACTTTGTTATACCAATGTTTTGCCAAATAGCCATAAAAATCAGTATTTTGAACAGGGTCATTATTGCAATACATAAATAAATTTGCTCCAGAAATATTTCCTGCCGTTAAAGTTGAAATATTTGGGTCATCGGCATTTATAAATCTGCACCATTCCGGAGAATAATATCTTGACTGGTTATAATATAAACCTGTTTCACCGTCATAGAAATAGCTTCTGTATGCAAATGGATTGATTTCTTTATATAAACTATATGTAGCGGTTAACCCTGCTTGGGCTATACCCTTTGCCAATTGATCCCAGAAAGTTTTTTCAGGCATATTATTTATCTTTGTTTCTTCCTTTGGAATTGTAAAAGATATTAACTTGCCGTAAGCATCATATTTATAAATGAATTCATAATCATTTATTTGGTCAACCATTTTTTGAATATTTCCCTGTGCGTCCTTTACAAAGTATAATACATTTTCGGTAGCGTTACTGTCACTTGATGATGAGGACGAGCTGTCGTTAAGTATAATTTTGTAGGATACGCCGATAATTTCATTATTATCGTCATAAAGAGGGAATACAATGTAAGAATTGCTGTCGGCTAATCCTGGATAAGAAATTTTATATCCCTTTAAAATATTATTTTCCCAAACATATTCGTCAAGCTGATATAAATAATAAGATGATTTGTCATTGTTTAATTTATATCTTCTCTTTTCCGTTCTTAATCCATCAGCATTGTAGGAGTAATCGTACTTGTCATTTTCAGCTAAGCCACTGTTTTCATCTAAAACTAATGAGGTGAGCAAGCGACCGTTCCAAGTAAGTGACGCATTGATGGTTTCGTTATAATAATCTGTGCCCTTATAATTTAACGGATTACCCATATCATCATATTGAATTTCAGTTCCATCAACGCTTGTGAGTAAATCAGACCATTCATCATTATCATAAGTATAGTTTGTAACCTTAGTAGCTTCACCTAAGATGAAATCATCATTTTTATCGTCATATTCAACATTATCATAATGAATTTTTGTTGTAATATTTCCGCCTGCATCATAGGTGTATTGAGTTGCGCCGTTTTCGTCGATTTCTTCTGTTAATTGACCTGCCTCATCATATTGATATAATGCTGAAAGCTCACCGTCTGTGAATATTTTGGTAATTCTTCCTGCGTTATCATATTCATAATGAGTTGTTAATGAATTTAAGGTTTTGTTTAATGAAGCGTAGTATTCATCAACCTCTTCCTTCGTTACTTCATTGTTATCTAAAGCTTCTTGGATTTCTGCTTTTTCTTCATCGGAAAGAATATAATGTAATTCAATAGAGCTTGTGTATGAATCTACCAAATTAGTAGTAACATTGTTTTCATCAGTTTTGTATTTATAATTGTTTGATGAAACATACTCATACTGATTTACATTAATATCATCAACCTTTAATTCGTCATCAGTGCTGATTTTAAAGGTTGAAGAAATATTTCTGCCGTAGTAATCTGTAACTGTAAGAGATTGACCTATACCTGTAATATTAAGGGTGTCGCAAGGTAATGTGTACTTGGTTGAAGCGGTTGTTTGTGCTGTTTCAATGTCATACGTATCCTTTGATTTTCTTTGGCTGAAGGTGTAGCCGAAAAGGTTAATCGAGGTTTCATCTGAATTATCTGATTTTTTTGATGAATATATAACAGTATCATCTGCTTGACTAATAATTGAGTATCCGTCATCGGTATAAGCAGTAACGGTTTTATTAACGTTATCTGTATATGATACTAATTTATTATTACTGTCATACTCATATAAATATTCAACTAAATCATCACTTTCTTCATTAGCTTTTTGTGTGGAAATAGATGTGATATTTCCGGCTGAATTATATGTGTAATTGATTTTGTCTCCGTTACCGTAGAGGATATAGCCTATTTGCTCTGAGTTATTGTATGAATATTCTGCCAAAGAATGGCCGCTGATTTTTACATTCTCTACATTTCCGTATTTATCATAGTCAAATGAATATACAGAGCCGTTATGACTGATTTGGGATAGGGTATCACCGTCATAAGTATACTCGGAGAGCATATTAACCTTTTCACCTGAAACGATATTGGTAACAGTTTGAGAAACTGTTTTGAGTAAACCGACTGCATTGTAGGTATAGTTGATCTTGTTGTTTTCATTTCCGGTTGCCATTGAAGACAGCGTTCCGTTGTTCTCATCATATACATAATAACTTGATACACCATTTTCATCTATTGATTTAGCAAGATAATTACCCGTTGATGAAAATCTTGTTTTGCTATCCATTGAAGTCACACCATCTGTTGTGGTGGTAATTTTGTTCTCGTTTTCATCAAAAGAAATATTTATTCCTCTTTTACAGTAAATACATTTGCAATCATTTTCGCTTGTACATTTGCAAGGACAATTTGTTTCTGTACAATTTGAGCAGTCACAAGAAGTGGTGTCATTTAAATCATCAACAGAGGCAACATAACTGTCTTCTGCTTTGTATAACTCAATATCATCAAACTGAACATTATAAAGCTGATTACATGAAATAAGCTGAACCGTTAATTTATTTGTATCAAATGGTAATACAAAAGCAGTTTTTCTTGTTTGTTCAACATTCCATAGTGATGTGTCAAATCCCATTTCATGAATAATTTCTTCAGTGCCGCTTCCATTTTCAGCAAGAATTCTTACTCCCCAAAAACGAGAATCTTTCGGAATTGTTGAAGTCGCTTTACCCCAAGCAGAAACGACAAATTTATCGCCTGCATGTCCAACAAGATTATTTTTGTTATCTTTAATATTCTGGTACAAACCTCTAGTTTGCTCCACACTATTTGAAAATTCAACACAATTATCATTTTCTCTTTTAACTAATTTACAATTACTTGTGTTTAGATTTGTCATATTCCAACTTTTTGGACCACCATTAATTTTCTTTTGCGACATATTACCGTTGTCAACTAAATTAGTCCTATTATTATCATATACTACATATGATAATAATTTATGTGAATCATTATAATCAGCATAGAATTCATTACCATCAGAATCAATTAAATATAATAGATCCAAATTAGAATTATATTGACTGATTTCTGTTATAGTTTTACCTTTATTGGTTGTTTTAATGGTACGTCTGTAAGTATCTTCAGCGTTAAATTCAACTTTATTTTGAACAATATATGTTTCATTCTCTGTATCATACACGCTTTTTGTATATGATTTGACTCTTGAGAAGTATATTGGATTTAAATTTTCTAATGCATCTTTATTGTAGTATTCAATTTCCAATTTACTGTTATCAATATTTTTAACCGTTTTTAATCTTCCGTAATTATCATAATCGTAATAAACTGTTTTATTATCAGGATATGTGGCTGACGATAAACAAACTTTATTGTTACGAATTGTATAAGTGTAATCAATATCTATTAAATTTTCATTATCATAAGTTATAGGGGAATCATTAGAATCCAAAACGGAAACTTTTTTTACTGTATTGTACGGTGCAGTAAACCCGGTATTGTCAAAAACATATTTTCTTCCAACGCCATCAGTAATATTTACGATTTTTTCTCCGTTTCCATAATTTATGTTGAGGGTAATATTATCTTTTGATGATATAGATATTAATTTATTTGAAGAATTAAATTGATAAGTATTTTCTTCTTCATCTATTATGATGTTTTGACTAAAATCGTATGGAAGATCATATATTGATGATGGTTTTACCCAAAGAACACATTCTCCGCCATTATATAAATATTCTACCCATTTTTCTCTGCCGCTATCATCTGTTTCATTTGCTGATGATTTTTGGAATCGCTTTGAAGATCCATCAATAGTGTTCCAGATGAATGTATTGTTAGAATATGTTAATTCACTTGAATAATTCCATTTTCCGCCTGCGCCAAAAGAATCATCATTTAATCCGTTTGTTATATATCTGGTCAATGAAACGGGCATTTTTATTCCATCAATTGAAAGTTCGTTCCTTTGCAATGTTGGAACATTTGAATAGTCGTTTACACAAAATGTTCCTGCTCGACCCATATCTTCATAATGATATGTGAACCCCGTATCATTTTTATCAATAATACGATAGTAGCGAATTAACACACCTTTTGTAATATAAATGTTTTCTGTTCCACCTGTTTGAACAATCATACCATTATTTTCTTTGGTGCCATTTTCCCATTTATTGAAAATTGATGTGATATTCCAAACATAATTTCCAGCTTCATCTATAGTATTATAATCATAAATTTGAGGTTCTACATGTATTAAATTAAAATCGTCATCTGTTTTTAATAATTTATCTGGAAAAAAACCATTTTCAGACCATTCACCATCAAAAGCACGAACATATGTATCGTAAGATAATTCAGAAGATGAAGTATTACAAGTTAGTTTAATTGATGCATCTACAGTTACTTGTGTTTTATCATATGATAAAGTTGAATCTTTCACTACTGGTTTAAGTAATATACTTGAGAACTCATTTATTGCACCATTTCCATTTGTTATATTCCAAAAATAATCTCCATTATCATCTTCTGCAAGTTCTGCACCATATATTTCTAAAGAACTATCATTATCTTTAACAACTAATCCGTCATTAAGAGTCGTCTTAGGAGAATTATTAGAATTATCATCTGTAAGAGATGATAAAGAAATTGACGCATCATTAATTGTTTTCGGTTCATTGTCGGAAGAATTTATTTCAATCCATTCATTATTTACTTTTTTGTGAACTGGTGATGATGAAGTTAATGTGCAATATATGCCATTTTCTAACAAGTATGTTTTAGAAAATTCATCTCTTTCTTCAATCACTTCTTCCTCAATCGCCAAATCGTCATATGAAGTTTCCAAATCAACTGAGGACTGTAATAAAAGGTTATTTTGATATTCATTTGCAAATGCTGTTAACGGCAGTATCTGAAACACCATTAGCATAGAAATAATAACAGCAACTAATTTAACCCCTAATTTTCTTTTACCTATCATTTTAATCTTTCCTTTCATTATTAGTTTTAATTTATTTTGATATTAAATTTTTGAAGTTGGATGTATTTACCTCCTTGTATATAATCAAATACTATATCTCAGCCTCAATATATCAAATCTTAAATTTTGGCGCAATACGCAGTGTCAAATTGCAAAGAAATAATGTCAAATTGCAAAAAGCAGGCACATAAAATGTATGCCTGCTTTGCTTTTAGTATTTTGTTTAATTTTGCGACAGTGTTTAATTTTGCGACAGTAATGAAATCATCAATGTGAATTTTTTCTTATCTTTATCGTATTCCCATTGGCAATCTCCATTATATTGCTTAAGAACCTTTTGAATACTTTTAATTCCAAGACCATGGTTAATTTTGTTCTTTTTAGTAGTTTCTAAATCATTTCCTTTTATTTTGGGCGGAGTATCGCAACTATTGGTTATTGTTATAACATCGTAAGTGTTAATGTGGTCTGTTGCAAAATTTATCGTTTTGTTTGACGATTTTTCTGTGGCTTCTATTGCATTATCCAAAGCATTGCTTAGAATCGTTACTAAATCATTGTTTTTTACGTATTTTAAATTAGTTACACAGACATCAAAACTGAAGCTTATATTTTTTATTTCACATTCGGTTGCATATTTGCTGATAATTACATCAAGCATATGATTTCCGCTATGACAAATACTACTGTAACTTTTCAAATTACTAATCATTTTATTTAAATATTCATCTATTTCCGGATTTGTATTCAAATTGTGAATTGCATTCAAATGATTTTTTGTATCATGAGCATATATTCTTAAATCTTCATTTTGTTTTTCAAGAATATTATAGTAATTCATATCCATATCCTGTTTTTCAACTTGATTTTTCAAAACGAAAATAATATTTTCTTTTTCGATACTTTGTTGATAGGATATAAATAATACTACTATGGATGCAAAAAGAGCAAAAACCACTCCGGATAACAAAAGCTGATAATTGTAGCTCAATTCAAAATGCGTACACATAGACCAAAATATCAATAGTGTAACAATTACAATAAGAGGATACATATATAAAACCGCAGGAAATTTTATGTTAGCTTTTTCTTTTCTTATAAATCTAGTCACAACAAGGCAGGTTAAAAAATACAATGATTTACTTATAACAACGTCTAAAACAAAAAACGATAATTTATCAATATAGGCATTTACGTCAGTACCAATCACTATTGATATTAAAGAGATTGATACAATTTCTAACGCTGTCTGAAATATATCTAAAAGAATAGAGTAGAATATACACCTTGTTATTTTTATTCTGAAACAAGAAATAGAAAACGCTATATTTATAATAGAAAAATACAGGGCATTAAACCAAATAACATTTGAAAGAATAATATCAAAAAATGCGCCGCTCAAAAACAATACGGTACCAACAAAAAAACATATTGGAACTTTTAGCTTCTTTTCTCCGATTAAAGAAAAAAAGCTATATGAAATAAGCATTTCAATAAAATATGTAAAACATATTGCTAAATTATACATCTATTATCTCCTTTTAAGATATTGAAACCAATATTTATGAAAGTCAACTTGTTTTCGTGATGCAACGGGAATTTGAATAGTATTATCCAATACTATAATCGAATAAGAATTTTTTGTGATGTAATGGAGATTAACAAGGAAGCTTTTATGAACTAAATAAAAAAATGTATTAGGTAATTCCTCCATCCATTCATTTAAGTTGCGCCGGGTGATATATTCATTTCCATCCTTCGTATGAAGAATGATTTTTCTGTTTTCCCTTCTGATATACATAATATCATCAACAAGTATTTTCTTATCTTCACCGGAATTATATAAAAATAAATCAATATAAGTTTCATCTATATATTGCAAAGCTTTATCCAAGCTTGCATATAGGCGTTCGGCATCAAAAGGTTTTTCAAAAAATCTGAATGCGTGCAGATCCATAGCTTCATCTTGATATTCATCAAAAGCTGTTACGAAAAATATAACGATTTTTTGATTTCTGTTTTTCAATTCTTTTGCTACTGATATGCCGTCTATATCAGGCATCTGAATATCAAGAAATGCTAAATCATAAGAAGTAGAACTTTCAAAAACATCTTTAGAAGAAGCAGTAGCATAAATGTCAGCTTTTATGCAATGAGCTGCTGTATATTCAGTAATATATTTTTTTAAAATTTCTAAATTAGTATATTCATCATCACAAATTAAAATTTTCATAAAACCCTCGCAAAAAAATAACTCTTATCAAAAGTTCTTGATAAGAGTAACTTAACATTTAATTGTTATAGTGTCAACTATTTCTTTTCTTCTCAATTAAATAGTTTAGAAAGTCATTAACAAATTTTCTTTCTTGAGGAGATAATTTTAGCAGGGTATTATCATAAGTTTCGATATCGTCCTTCGGTATTTCGCCTAAAATATAATAATTAGGATCTTCACCAAGTACATTGCAAATATTAACAATAAATTCTACACTTGGCGGATTTTCACCTCTTTCAACATTTGATATTGTATTTTTGGAAGTATTTATCATTTCAGCAAGTTGTTCTTGCGTTATATTTAAGGAATTTCTTTTGCGTTGAATTCTCTCTCCAATATATTCTTTATTATAAGTCATATTAACACCTCTTTTATTTATGCTAACATTTTTAAACCATTACATACACCAAATAGAATGGTAAATCACAATATCTTGGTAGCGAAGGCGAAATTTATTTGTATTTACTAAAATTATAGGAAATTTTGCAATTTAACAATCTGAATTTGTATTTTGTTCTTTTACTTGCGAAAAGCATAAATAAATGATATTTTTAAATAAAAAGGAGGTTTTATATTATGAACAAAATCAAAAAAGCTTTACTTAGTGCATCAAAAAGTCTTGCGACTTCATCATTAAAAAGAAATGCTAATACTACAACTTGCACTATAGTTTATCAGCCAAAAGTACCGACTGATTTGAAAAAATTCAGCAAAATTAAATAATGATAAATAAAATTTCTTCAAAAATTGTTGAAATATTGATAAAGCATTCATTAGTTGGAAATGAAGATAAAGAACTCTACTCATACGGTTTCTTTATTTTCTTATCACAAATACTATATTTCATAATTGTAACAACAATTGGTGTTTTATTTAATATTATACTTGAAAGCATTATCTTCTATATTGCTTTTCATTTTATAAGAGGATATGCCGGTGGCTATCATGCCAAGACTGAAACAAGATGCGAGATATTATCCACCTTATCGATTTTATGCTGTATAGTGCTTATCAAGTTATCAAAAATGTATGACATTAGAATAGCTTTACTTAGTATATCTTTAGTATTTGCTGTTTTAATATTCATTCTTTGTCCGCTTGATACACCGGAAAAGCCTTTAAATGATAAGGAATATAAATATTTTCGCAAAATATCTTGGATAATATTATCGCTGATTATTGTTGCGATAATCGTATCATTTATTTTTAAATTTAATGTTGTATTTGCACCGTGTTGTGCAAGTTTAATACTTGAAGGTGTACTAATTGGCGCGGGTCAAATTAAAAAAGCATACAGTAAAAAAAGAGCAAACTCTGAAACGTAAAGAGTTTGCTCTTCATAATTGTAAATGTAAATACAGAAACGCAATGCAAATAAAAAAGATTATTTGCTTAACCTGCGCTAAGCTAGTGTTTCCGGTTTGTCCACAATGCGGCAGAGCAATTGAAAGAGAATATATGAAATATTGCTCAAGTTGTGGTCAAAAATTGTCATGGAAAGGCTTTGAATTCATAGAAGTGACATATAAATAATTATTTACGCTTAACGAATATTAGCGAATATTCGTTAAGCGTATTTTTTATTCATTTTTTATTGCATGTGGTTATGTTACATAGCTAAATATTCATAATCTTTGATTTTTGAAAATTCACAAATCAAAAATCAAGGAGAATATATATGAAGAGGATATGTGAAATATACGATATTTCCAAAGATTATGAAATGCCAACAGGTACTGTTTTAATAATTGTCAGCGATATTGAAAAGGATAAAATCATTTCAATGTTGTTAAATACAGAGATGAAAGAAGATATGATTTTTAATAACACCGAATGGCAAGAATATCTTGAAATTAACAACAAATATAACCGTAACGAAGCAAAATATCAAATGCGAGAAATAAGACAATCTAAAAGGCTTGAAAGTGATGTTTCTCACATTTATGAAATTGATATAGGAGAATCATTAGAAAATGAAGAAATTGAAATGTACTTAAAAAAATTTATGCTAAATCTAAAACCTGTTCAAAGACGCAGGTTTAAAATGTATTACATAGATAACCTTACATATCGCCAAATAGCAGATATTGAAAGTAGAAATATCAAGTCGATTTATGAATCGGTACAAGCAGGAAAAAATAAATTTTTAAAATATTTGGACAAACACCCCAACAAAAATACCCCAACAAGTTTAAGTTTATGAAAGGACATCCTTTCGTACAACTTAATACGCATTCATCAGATACTTTCCTGCTGTTGTGCAAAGCATAAGCCACTTTATCAATTACGCCAAGACGCATTAGCTGAGCGACAAATAATCGGTATAAATTTCGGACTGCTACCGAAACGGCGATAACAGGCAGCAGATATAATGATACTCCTGCTCAGTCACAAGTCGAGCGTGATAAAACCGTCGCAACTAATGAGAGCAGCTCGGATGAACTCGGAGAGGTGAAACTCCTGTGGAGTCTGCTCGCAACAGACCGTTTGATGATTTCCTTTTGATAATTGGGGTGTCGGGGACAAATTATATTATCTTCTGATAAAAACCAACCATAGTTAATTCTGTGGTTGGCTTTTTACATAGGCAAAAGTCTATGAAGGAGGTATATAAAATGAAAGACAAAAAAATACTCAGAGGCGATATGTTTTATGCTAATCTCGGTAGAGGTATAGGGTCGGAGCAAAAAGGTTACAGACCTGTACTCATTATTCAAAATAATGTAGGCAACAAATACAGTCCTACTGTCATTGTTGCATCAATTACAAGCAGAGTCGGAATCAAAGCAAAACTGCCCACGCATTATTTCATAAATACAGAAGACGGACTCCAAGCTCCGTCTATTATTTTGCTTGAACAAATTAGAACAATTGATAAAAAACGACTTGATTCATATATAGGTCATTTAAGTCAAAAGAATGTTGACGGAGTTAATGAAGCACTTTCAATAAGTGTTGGATTGCATAATTAATGTCAATTATGCAATATGAAAAATCGCATAATTAACAAATAATTGAATCTAATATAAACTTCAGTCAAAGGAGGCAATTAAAAGCAGTATGGATGAAAGACAAAAACAAACTTATATATCAAGTGAAGTTAAATTCTATACAATTTCAGACCTAAAAAATATGCTTGGTTGGAGTGAGAACACAGTACAAAAATTATTTAATGATCCAAAATTTCCGTCATCTGATTTTGGAAGGATAAAAGTTGTTGAGGCACACGCATTGATTGACTACTTTTCAAAAAAACATTTAAAACAAAATGACGGGTATTGGAAATAAGGAGAATAGTTATGGCAAAACCTAAAAAACAATGCAGAAACGAAAAGGGCGATGGCACTTTTAGGCAACGTCCAAACGGTACATTTGAATATAGGATTGTATATGTCGATGAATATGGTGAAACAAAGCGTAAATCATTTTATGGGCAGAGTGATGTTTTATGTATTGAAAAAGCGGAAGCATTTCTTTATGATTTAGAAAAACAAAAAACAGGAATTAATATTAATGCTACAATATGCGATATATTAAAGAATAAATATTTTATAGATCTTGAAAAGAATTTTGTTCACGAACAAGGGTATTCTCGTAATATGGCTAATCTTCGTATAATTGAAAAAAGTTTTATAGGAAAATTGCCAATCCGTTATTTAACTGAATTGCAAGTAGATATGTTTCTTCGCTCAATTACTCATTATTCTAACAGCACAATTTGTAAAGTATATCTACAGTTAAAATTAGCTTTCCGAGAAGCTTTTAATCAACATATTATTGACGAAAATATAATGCTTTCAAGTAGTTTAAAATGTCCAAAGTCAAACAAACCGGATGAAAAAGTCAAGTAGCTTACAAAAGTGGAACAAGCAAAATTTGTTAGCTTTTTAGAAAACTATACCGGTCAACACAATCGAAATAATTATAGTAATCAATTGATGATAGAATTATTAACAGGGATGAGAATGGGAGAGATTAATGCGCTTACTCCTGAATGTATAGATTTTGAAAAAGGTATTATACATGTTAAATCAACAGTTGCACGGGGTGAAAATTATAGAGAATTTATAAAGAACGGTACAAAAACAGATGCAGGTGTTAGAGATGTTCCAATGACAGAAGCAATAAAGCCTATATTACGAAGTGCTCTTAATAATCGGGTGGATAATTCTTTGAATTTACTTTTCTATGATATTCAAAAAGATGGGATAATAAGTACAAATCAAGTTAATTGTTTTTTTAAAAGGGTTTGTGAAAAATGTGGAATTGAAAAAAGAGGGCAACATGCATTAAGACATACATTTGCTACTCGTTGCATTGAGGCAAATATTCCGGCAGTAGTATTAAAAAAGTGGTTGGGTCATACAGACATACATATAACATTAGATACTTATGCTGATGTTTTTGATAGTATGTATAACGATTCAATAAATAAATTAGATAATTATATTTTGAATATAACTGTTTGAATATCGTTGTGGGGTATAATAAGGGGTAGATTTAAAAAATCATAAAAATTATATCTTAAATTTATCAGTGTTTTAGGGCATTTTAAGAAGTTGACAAAATTTCGATGTTGGACATCTCCACCAAATATTAAAACCCTACATAGTACCTAACTATGTGGGGTTTTACTTATGTTTGCGTACTACTCACTACTACATACTGTATCACGGTTGGTAACAAGTTGGTAGCAGGTTGGTAACAAATATTCTATGTATGAATTGTGTTTACTGCATCAATTTTTGTCTTTAAATAAATATGAGTGTAAACTCTTTCTGTAAACGATTGAGCTGATTTGTGTCCGACTATCTCTTTTATAACACTTTCATTTACATTATGTATTGTCATTTGAGTAATGCAGGTGTGCCGTGCCTCGTGCGTAGTGTGTTTCATCGATAATGAAGTTAATACACTTTGCTGTTGTTTTCTGTACCATACTGTATTGATATAATTTGCTTGCGAGGTAGTTTTGTGTATATCGCACTTTGCTATCGCCCCTATGACCTTTGGCGAGGTTGTAGGGGTCTTTTTTATTTAATTGTTTTTAATAGACATCAAATGAAACGATTTCAGGTGATTCATTTGTGCCAGTTACTTTAAATTCGCAGTCAACTTCTTGTGATGCGTTATAAGCATTTGTAATTGTTGCTGTACATTTTATTTTCCAAGTGTCTTTATTTTTACCACTTACTGCATATCCGTACATACCTGACATATAGTGCAATTTAAAGCCGTAAGGATATTGCTTTTTTCCGTATTCTTCCGCAGCTTGACAAGCTTCTATGTGTCCTAATTTGTTTTCAAGAGCGCTTGCTTCTTCTTGTACTTGCTTTTGGGAAGAAACATTTTCTTTCGTATTTATGAATAGTGTCACGGTTTTATCATCTTTATTGATGTCTTTGTACCGGGTAATAACCCATTTTTTCATTTGCTTTTTATCGTTAGAAAGTGTTTCTTCTACATAAGATGTATAATCGTTGTTGTCTTTTCCGTTGTCATAATAATATTTTGCCGTATATCCTAACTCATCAACTTTTGTCATAGCATCCGACAAAGGTTGATTTACAAGTGCCTCAATTTGAGTTTTAGCTTTTGCACTTTCGCTGTTCCCTGCATTTGAGCCTACTATGCCGATTACAGCGCAGATAATAACAAATATTATTATTGTAACTAAGCAACCGTGTTTTTTCTTTTTAGGCTTAACAGGTTGCTGAACAGGTGTTTGTGGTGTTTCTGTTATTGTCGGTGCTACAGTTGGCTGAATAGGAGGAGTTGGTTTTGGAGTGCTTTGGGGTAAATTGGCGAAATAATCAACTATTTTGTTTGCAGTAGAATTATTAAATTGATTTATTTCAAGTGTTACATATTTGGTAGATTGTCCGTCTTTACTCTTATATGTAAAAACTAAATATGGTGTTGTTTTATCGGTATTTGCTTTGTCGCTTAGCAATGCTCCAAGTTCATTAAAAGCAGTCGCTTCGGATGCGTTTCCTGCTTCATATTGATTTAATATTTCACCATTAGTTTTTATACATACATTCATTAGGTTACTGAATGGTAAATTGTATTCATTGCCGTTTGCTTTGAACACTATTCGGTCATTGCACCAATACGCATTTACAATATCACCGTCGCCTAAAGGTAAACCGTTTATATGGGTGAAAGCACCTTCTATTAAATATCTAAAATTAACATCATTTGTACCCATAATTTTTCCTCCTCGATTTATATTAGTTCAATAAACTTGTAAAGCCTACAGCCTTACCTAATATTCTAATGTTATTCATATCCTCCTTTGTATATACAAAAGGGGGATATTTTGTATTTTCAGGCTGAAGTACAACCTTATCTTCATATATGTAAACCCTTTTGAGCGTAGCCTCGTTGTCAATCAGAACGGCAGCTATTTCGCCATTATCAACTTGACTTTGCTGCTTGATATAGACTATATCGCCGTCATTGATTCGAGCATTAATCATACTGTCACCTTTACATATCAATGTAAAATCACATTTAATGCTATCAGGAATATCATCGTATGCCTCAATGTTTTCCTCGGCAAGAATAGGCTCGCCACAAGCGATAGTGCCTAAGCGTGGGCGCTTATATGTTTTTGGAATAGGATTTATTCCATTGATAGAAAATATATCTATTGTATTATCATAGGTATCACCGTCCATAAGATATGATGGCTTAACACCTAAAGCTTGCGCTATTGCTTGTATTTTGTCCCCGGTAATATTTCTTTCGCCCTTTTCAATTTTGTTAATTGTAGAACGACTTGTATATCCACATTTTAATGCCAATTCTTCTTGTGACATTTCTTTTTCAATTCTTAATCTTTTTATACGGTCATACATTGTTTCGGACATTCAATCACTTCCTTTGTCATCAATATAGCACAATGTTGACTAAATGTCAATAAATTTGAAAAAATTCAAAAAAACTGTTGACTTGAAGTCAACTATGTGCTATATTGTGTATGTTGACAGACAGCCAACAAAAAAGATTGGAGGTGTATATTGATGGTCAATGTTAATATGTTGAAAGCGAAAATTATTGAAAAAAACATTGAAAAAAAGAAGATTGCTGAATGTCTGGGCATTTCGCCGCCATCTCCACCACGTCGTCACGGACTGCATATCGTTCGTGACGACTTTTTTATTACTTAAAGAAAAAGTCATCAGCTCACTCATTTCGTCGTTCCTCCTTTCCCCAAAAAGCTTACGTTTTTCGGGGACCCCGATATTTATTTTTCTGTTTATATAGATAGTTTTTATTATGCTGTACATAATCATCCTGATAATAGCTGTTTAAGCCTTGGTGACTTAATCAATTTTCTTAAAAGGCGAAATATGTTAGGACTTGAAGCTATAGGAAAAAATGGTTATAATAGTTCTATAATTATAAAAACTTTTGAAAGCAATGTTGATGAATATAATGAGTTTATTTTAAATGAAATTGATAAGTTTGATAATGAGCATCCAGATTATAATGTTGAAAATGATTTTGACTTAGCTAACGATTTTTGTAAAATGATATTAAAAAAGGGTGAAGAATATGGATTTAAAATCAGATAATGATTGGTTTGATGATAATTTTAATGTGGAAAAACTATTGAAACAAGCAAAAGAAGTTAGTAAATTAAACAATCAAATTGATAAAGAAAAATTGAAAGAATTTTATAAAAAGCAAAAAGATTAAGCACTTTACATTTTTGTAAGGTGCTATTTTTATGCCAAAAATCAGTAAAAAGAAGCTGACACTTAATTGTGTCTGCTTCTTTTTATATTGACCTGTCGGAAGTCGAAAAAAGCCGAAAATTCTGATGGTGAAAGAAACACCGAGAACAAACTGAAAGGAAGATTGATTATAATATCACAATTTATCTACAACATATTTCATAGCACTAATCGGAACGTTAAAATCCTTAACTTGAGTATTTACAACCTTTTTAACCGTACCGTTTAATTGCTTATTATCTTTGCCATAGGGGACGATAACCTTGTCGCCCGGTGATAAGTCAGCTTTTGAAAAGTAATAGCAGGAATTATTTTCATCGTCAATTCTGATTTGATAAGCTGTAATCATAGTAGTATCATTTTGGCTATTTGCGTGATATTCTTCAACGATTTCCTCGCCTTTAATATCATCGCCGTTGTTATCAATTATATCATTTTCTGCCTCAACTTCTTCATTCTCTTCTTCGGCGTCATCTTCATAATTTTCTTCATCTTGATATTTTTCTTCAGCTTCCTTTAGGCTTTTGCTAAGCCTGGTTTCCGCCTTTTTAAGAATACGGTTGTTTTGTGCCACTCTTAGTGCATGGGGCATAAAAACAGTGTAAATATCATACGCAAATTTGAAATCGTCGAAAGCATTGATATCTGAAATTCGGTTGCTGATAATTAAACAAGCATCATTGTTTCTTAGCTTATTGTTTTTTATGACAAGGTCAAAAGCTTCTTTTAAAAGCTCAATATTTTTAGTCTTAAAGCAAGAAGTGAAAAAATTATCAATGCCCCAAATAGATTGAATTTTATATAAAATCATTTTTTGAGTTGAATTGCCCTTTGCAAAGCCGGCAACAAAAGCGTCTGAAAATCTATCGTCAAAGCTTACTATTTCCATAATGTCGTCAAAAAGATAAGTGCTTTCAAACTCGTCTATATCATTTTTGAACTGATAAAATTCCCGAATACACCAAATCCAAACATCAACGGCAAAGTATGCGCCACGAAGCTTAATAATTTCCTCTAAGCTCTTTTTAAGCTTAAATGCTTCGTGCTTGTCAGGATTGGGTACAGTGATTTTCAGCTCGAATTTATCCCTTATTGCGGCGGGGTAGTAAAAGCCTTTTTGCGGATAAATATAATTTCTTATGTTAAATTCATTTGCATTTTTCTGAGCCTTTTGATGCTGAACATTAGTCTTTTGCGAAGTCTTTTTAGCCTTAGAGATGCTTTTGTCAGCCTTTTTAGGCTTTGGATTATCCTTTGCTTCCTTTTCTTTTATGCTTTTTTTAGCGTCGGTAAAAATGTCGTTAATATTTTGTTTTTTTGGAGCAGCTTTTTTATTTGTAATTTCTTTTTCTGCTTTTTCGTTTTCTTTTTTTATTTCATTTGAAATCAAATTGTTTAAAAAAGGAATGTATGCTTCTTTGTAATCTCCGTCTAAATTATCAGTATAAATTCTTACGTTGACTCCAACGGAGACCCCGTAAGAACACTTATGAAGTGATTTTAAAGTTTTAATATAATCATTAAAATATACTTCGTTATCATAATGAAACAAATACCAACATGACAATAATTCATAAGGAACATTATCAAGCCAACCGGAATTGTTTACAAGAGTATTTGAGCTTGATATGTTAATATTGTCAGATAGTAAAATTTCAAGGTCATCGGTGTCATAAATATCATCATCGCTGTAATCTGATCTGCTTGTATTGCGCTCGTCTTCATCAACAAGAGCCATATCATATAAAGTATCTTTAAAATCTATTTTCCCGTCATTATTCCAATCAATGTCAAAAAGAGACATAGTATCACCTCAAGCAATGTTCTTATTTAATTATATAATAATAAAGAAATAACGCAATATTTTTTATGAAAATAGTATTCATAGTTCCAAAAAAGGTACTTTGAAATAAAATTATTGCAATATTTATTTAAAATGTTATAGTATAATTAAAGTAAACGTAATGAGGGAAAATTATGAATAGCGAAGAATTTAAAAAAGAGCTAAATAAAGAACCTTGCCAAATGACGCCTCACGAAAGATTTGAACAGGCTAAAATGTTTGTTAAGCTTGATAATAAATATCAAAAAGGTCAGCAGTTTATTATTAATAATCAAGATAGTGTTCGTGGCAGATATTATTGTGCTCAAGGCTATTTTTTGGTGGCGTCGGCTATATGTGACTATTTTGGTCTTGAATATTACAAAGACCAAAACGGTAAAACAGAATATATTGATCATTATCCGATTATTGAAAAATATATTGAAACAGACCCTAAAAAAGCAGTCGAAATTTGGGCGTGGGTTTTAAATGAATTCGGAAGCAATTTTGATTATGATTTTTTACCGTATCGAGATTCTTACACTTCAAAATTTTTTGATGATAAGCTTTACAGTAATATAGTTGAAAGATTTCATAAATTTGGTGACGCTTTTCTCGAAGAGGTTGTGAATGAGTGCGATAATTCAAACAAATTCTTATCAATGATTGTAAGCAACGGCGCTTATAATTACGAGATAATATATGTTCTCGCTCCCGCAATTCACAATAAAAAATATCTTCTTTGCAAAGCGATAATTGATGCTGTAGTTAAGCTTGATAAGAAGGATGAAGCAAAAAGAGAATGTATTGCTTCAATACTAAAGAGAACTTCTCTTTTGCTTGCTAAATATGAATGTCTTGACGATTTTTATTTTCTTATTAATGCGTTAATACCCGATGCAATTAATAAATTTAATATAGAAAATGAAGATATTACAGCATTCGCAACGGAGAGAAAACGAAAGCTAAAAGCCAAGTTTGACGCAATAGAAAAGAAAAAGCAGGATGAGCAAAAAAGAAGGGAGGAAGCGGAAAAAGAATTAAAAAACAAAGAAGAAATTGAAAAATATAACAAAAAGCATAAAAGAGCAGTAATTATATTTTTTGTATTCATATTGCTTATCTATATTTTCGGAAAAATTAATTCAACAGTTATGCCAAAGGCTTTGGTAAAGTCAGATATTGTTAAGCTATTTGAAGAATACGGCGCAGAAAGTGTTGATATTTCATTTGATTTAAAAGAAGACAGAACCTATATTACCGCCGAAATTGATAAGCTGCCAAAGCTGAGCGAATCAAATGTATATGAGCTTAATTTACAGCTGTGTGAAGTCTGTAATAAACGCTCAACCGGTAAATATGAGTTTAAATTTTTTTATGCTAAAGTAAAGCAAAAATGAATGACGGTATATATTTTGATACTGAACATTCATATGACCGAAAATTTGAAACAACAACCAAAGCGACAACAGCCCAATATTATGACAGCTATAATTCCGGCGGAATAAACCAAGATGCAGTTGACTCTGCAAAAGAGTGGGCAAATAGTCGAACGACTACAAAATATCGTAAGCGTTCATACAGTAAAACTACCTCAAAGGACCGTTATAATGCTAAAAAATACGGAAACGCTGAAGATTTTTATGATGATAATTATTACGATTTTGACAGCTACGAGGATGCAGAAGATTATTATGACGACCATGATTGATATAATATTAATGCAATAAAAATAAGAATTAAATAAAACTATTGCCATTGCAATCAAAATTGTATATAATACAGTATCGAAAAATGAATAAAATGAAAGATATTTATTTTTTATACAAATTTTATGATCGAAAGGGCTTATATGATAACTTCAAAAGAAATTGAGCATAATTACATAGAAATCGGTTATAACAAATGCAATATGAATATTGCAAAATGCTTTATTTTGGCTATTCTTGCAGGTATGTTTATTGCGTTCGGCGGGCTTAGTTCCTCCGTTGCGTCTTGTATGATTGAAAATTCGTCGCTTGCAAAGCTGATTCAAAGTGTTGTCTTTCCGGCAGGCCTTGCAATGGTTGTCGCAGTCGGCGCTGAACTTTTCACGGGCGATTGCTTAATTACAATATCAGTGCTTGAAAGAAAAGCAAATGTGCTTAAATTCATCAGAACATTGATAATTGTTTATATCGGAAATCTCGTCGGAAGTATTCTTGTGGCTTTGATGGCGGTATACGGGCATACATTGTCTGCTTTCGACGGTGCGCTTGCGCAGAATATAGTTGATATTGCGGCTAAAAAATGCGAAATAGGCTTTGGCGACGCAATAATCAGAGGTATTTTGTGTAATGTTTTGGTTTGCTCAGCTGTTTGGATGTCAATGACGACAAAGAGTGCAGCAGGCAAAATTGTCGCTTTGTTTATGCCGATTATGGTCTTTGTAATCAGTGGCTTTGAGCATAGCGTTGCAAATATGTTTTATATCCCTGCGGGCATTATGGCACTTAAGGAATATGGCGTAGAAGCTGAAGGTCTTAATTGGTTTAACTTTTTTATTACTAACGAGCTTCCCGTAACTATCGGCAATTTAATCGGCGGAATTTCCTTAAGCGTGGCGCTTTGGTTTACTCAAAGTCAAAAAGCAAAAAATAATATATAATAAAAACACCTTTCGGCACTGCAGCTTGAAAGGTGTTTGGCTTTATGTTTTTATAAATCAATTTTGTTAATAAGCGTATATTTTTTATGATAATCTTTGCGTTGTCTGTTTATACATATATTGACAATCGTATTATTTCCTGCTATTCTTTTAATACTAATAAAAAAGCATTACGAGGTTACGGTTACGAAAAAGTTGTTTGAAAAGCTGAAAAATAAATTTATTAATTTTTGCAAATGGGTGTGGAGCGAGTGCAAGGATTGGCATACACTTGTGATTTTTGCTATAGTTGTTGTTTTGATGTATGCTCCCGTTTGGCTCGGATATATCCTTTATTTTGTGTTTAAATCAAAATGGGCAATGGGCGTTGCAAGCGCTTATTTGGTATTTTGGGCAGGTCCGTTTACTCCGTATTTTCCGCTTTGCATTGCGATTACCTTGAGTTTAAAAAAGCTTATTGAAAAAATTAAGGGCAGGGGAGATAAAACTTCCGACGATAACAAGGAAAGTAAATAATTTTTTTAAGATTTTGAGAAGGTGAATTGTATTTTCTTTTTCAAAGTCTTTTTTTATTAACAAAATATGATAGAAAGCACTTGACAAGGGTGTTATTATATTCTTGTAAAAATAAAGGAGATGTTAAAAATGGTAAATAAGAAAAAACAAATTCCCGTTACTCTTTTAACAGGTTATCTCGGAGCAGGCAAAACTACTCTTCTTAATCACGTTCTTGCAAACCAAGAGGGATATAAGGTAGCTGTTATTGTTAATGATATCGGCGAAGTTAATATTGACGCTTCTCTTATCGCCAAGGGCGGTAATGTTACTCAAAAGGACGAAAATCTTGTTCCGCTTTCAAACGGCTGTATTTGTTGCACACTTAAGGTTGACCTTATGAAGCAGATTATTCAGCTTGCAACAAGCGGCAGATTTGATTATATTCTTATCGAGGCAAGCGGCATTTGCGAGCCGGGTCCTATTGCAGGCTCAATTTGTATGCTTGACGGAACAGATCCGAGAAGTGAACTTCCTGCAGTTTGTTATCTTGATAATATCGTTACGGTTGTTGACTCTCTTAGAATGGTTGACGAATTTCTTTCGGGTGACGCTCTTCTTAAAGAGGACAAGGACGAGGACGATATCGAAAATCTTCTTGTAGAACAGATTGAATATTGCACAACAATCGTTCTCAATAAGGTTGACCAAATCAGTGACGAGGATAAGGCAAAGGTGCTTAAGGTTATTAAAACCTTACAGCCTGAGGCTAAGATTATTGAAGCAACTTTCGGTGACGTTCCTGTTTCCGATATTCTTTCAACAGAAAGTTTTGATTATGAGAAAATTCTCAATTCACCGGGCTGGCTTAAGGCTATGGAGGGTGAAGAAGAGAACGAAGAGGAAGGCGAGAGCGAGGAATACGGTATCGGCACATTCGTTTATGAGTCGCTTCCTCCGCTTGACCAAAAGAAGTTTGAAAACTTTGTTTTTGCTCACTATCCTAAAGAAGTTATCAGAGCAAAGGGACTTTTCTGGATTGAAAATGACCCTCAAACAGCTTATATTTTCGAACAAAGCGGTAAGCAGAAAACCGCAACAGACGACGGTAAATGGATTGTTTGTATGCCAAAGCATCAGCAAGAGCAAATCCTTGCAATGAATCCTGATATCGCTGCCGCTTGGGACGAAAAGTACGGCGACAGGGTTAACAAAATTGTATTTATCGGTCAGAATATGGATAAAGAGGCTATCACAAAGGCACTTGATGCCTGCAAGGCTGAATAAGGATAAAAAAGTAACAGGACTGCGATTGCTTTTTCGCAGCCCTGTTTTTATGCGAATTTTTAATCGGGGTCCCCGAAAAGCGTTAGCTTTTTGGGGAAAAGGAGAAAGGAATGGAGTGTTTATTGTGAATTTTGCAAAAAATTCATTCAAACACGGAATTTCTTTCGACGTAGTGTAGGGGCGACCATTGGTCGCCCGCAATCAGTTATTTATTATTTTTCATCATTAATAAATACCCTGAGCCATCATGGCTTCTGCAACCTTTTCAAAGCCTGCAATGTTGGCGCCGGCAACAAGGTTGTAGCCAAGGCCATATTTCTCGGCAGCTTCAACGGAATGTTTGTGAATGTTTATCATAGCATTGTGGAGCTTTTCATCAACCTCTTCTGCTGTCCACGAAAGTCTTTGACTGTTTTGACTCATTTCAAGACCTGAAACGCAAACACCGCCCGCATTAACAGCCTTTGACGGAGCAACAATAACACCGTCCATATCCGAAAGATAATTGAGCGCTTCCTCTGTTGTCGGCATATTTGCAACCTCAATGTAGTATTTTGTGCCGTTTGCAATGATTTGCTTAGCCTCTTTAATACCGATTTCATTTTGAGTTGCGCAAGGCATTGCTATGTCTACCTTAACGCTCCAAGGCTTTTGACCTTTATAAAAAGGAACGCCGAATTTGTCGGCGTAATCCTCACACCTGTCTCTGCCGGAGGCACGCATTTCAAGTAAATAGTTTATTTTTTCCTCGGTAATAATTCCGTCCTTATCGTAAATATATCCGTCAGGACCTGAAATTGTAACGGGAATTGCACCAAGCTTTGCAAGCTTTTTGCAAGCACCCCAAGCTACGTTGCCGAATCCCGAAACTGCAACTGTTTTGCCTTTCAGCTTGTCATTCTCGTGCTTTAAAACCTCACAAAGATAATAAACTGCACCGTAACCCGTAGCCTCAGGTCTTATAAGCGAACCGCCGTAGGAAAGCCCCTTGCCCGTTATAACGCCGTTTTCAAATGCGTCAGATATTCTTTTGTATTGACCGAATAAAAAGCCTATTTCACGAGCGCCGACGCCGATATCACCTGCCGGAACATCAACGTTAGGTCCTATGTGACGATAAAGTTCTGTCATAAACGCTTGGCAAAATCTCATAATTTCGCCCTTGCTCTTTCCTCTTGGGTCGAAGTCGGAGCCGCCCTTTGCGCCACCCATAGGTAAGCCTGTAAGCGAGTTTTTAAATGTTTGCTCAAATCCGAGGAAATACATAATAGAGCTGTTTACACTTGGATGAAAACGCAATCCGCCTTTGTAAGGACCAATGCTTGAATTAAACTGAACACGATAGCCTCTGTTAATTTGTGTTTTTCCGGCATCGTCAACCCAAGCAACACGGAATGTAATAAGTCTGTCCGGCTCAGCCATTCTTGTAAGCAAATCATCTTCAACATATTCCGGGTGCTGCTCAATTACTTTTTCAAGCGAACGAAAAACTTCTTTAACACACTGTATGTATTCCGGTTTTGCATTATCTCTTCTTTCAACGGTTTTGATTACATTTTCAATGTATTCATTCATTTTCATTTACCCCTTTTTATGAAAATTTACTGAGTGAGTAGCCACTCACCCTATATTAATATTAACATTAATAAATGAAAATTCAAGATGCTTTTTGTAATTCTGTTGAAAATATATAAAAATATTTATAAAACTAATGTAACGGCAAAAAAAGAAAGTGCCCAAATTAGGACACTTTCTAATACTTTATTACAGTTAATTTTTGTTCGTTTTTTGTGCAATTTTAAAATGCACCGAGTGCTTGGAGCAAAAGTATTGCAAGAAGTACAGGAGCAACTACTTTTACCATACCGATATAGATATATTTTCTGCCAAATTTTTCTCCGTTTTTCGTAACCTCATCAATAACGGTTTTTGGCTTTGCAACCCAACCGATAAGAATACATGTGAGAATTGCAACAACCGGCATAAGAATATTGTTGCTGACGTAGTCAAAGATATCAAGAATTTGACCTACAGCACCGGTAGGAAGCTTTAGTTCGAAGTAGAATACGTTGTATCCAAGGCAAACTATTATGCCGAGAACAACAGCATAAACCGTAACGAGAACAGCACTCTTTTTTCTGCTCAATTTGAATTTGTCCATAATACTTGCAACAATCGCTTCCATAATTGATACGGAGGATGATACTGCCGCAAAAATAACCATTAAGAAGAAAACTATGCCTATAACTGTTCCGACTTTGCCCATTTGATTAAATACCTTAGGAAGTGAAATGAACATAAGTCCCGGTCCGGCGCTCATACCCTCTGTTCCTGCAAATACGTAAACAGCAGGGACAATCATAAGGCCGGCAAGTATAGCAACTACAGTATCAAAAATTTCAATTTGGTTAATTGATTTGTTGATGTTTGTTTTGTCAGGAACGTATGAGCCGTAAGCAACCATAATACCCATGGCAACGCTGATTGAATAGAACAGCTGGCCCATAGCATCCATAATTACCAAGAAAAATTGCTTAAATGTAACTCCCTTAAAATTAGGAATTAAATAAAGCTTTAATCCTTGAAGTCCTGTTCTTGTGATTCCTGTTGTTTCGTCTGTATATTTAAGAGTAAGTGAAAAAACAGAAATTCCTATAATAAGAATAACAAGTATCGGCATAAGAACTTTGCCCATTTTTTCAATACCCTTGTCAACACCGCCGAGTACAACACCTGCCGTTGCGGCAATGAATACCAAAAGCCAAATTATAGGCTCACTTTTGCCTGAAATAAAGTTGCTGAAATAGCCGTCTTGCGCCGCAAGCGTACCTTTGCCGGAAATAAAATCTATGAAATATTTAAATACCCAACCGCCGATAGCACAGTAATAAGGTAAAATAATTATGGGTACGAGCGTTGCAAGTGAACCCAAAAATCCGAATTTCTTATTGATTTTTCCGTAAGCCGTAAGCGGACTTTGCTTTGTTTTTCTTCCTATTGCAATTTCGGTTATAAGAAGTGTAAAACCAAATGTAACTACCAAAATCAGATAACAGAAAATAAATAAGCCACCGTTATCCTTTGCCGCTAAATAGGGAAATCGCCAAATGTTTCCAAGTCCTACCGCACTTCCTGCCGCTGCAAGAACAAAACCGATAGAGCCTGAGAAACTTCCTCTCTTTTTCTCAGTCATAATTGTCTCCAATCAAAATATAGAATAATGCGTTTATTATACATTAATTAAAAATATTTATCAAGCCACCGCAGTAGCACTTTAAAGCGATAACTTGATAAACATTAAATAAAAGGAATTGAAAAGCGCATTAAGTATGAATTTCAATTCCTTTTATAATTTTACGGTTTTATTGAATTTTATTCAAAGCTTTATTAATTTTCGCTGTTAGCCATAAGCTTTTCACGTTTTTCCTCAAGCTCTTTTTGAGCTTGTTCCTTAACCTTACCTGTGTAATTGTTAAAGAACATAGGAATGATTGTGAGAAGGAAGCCGACAGCAGGAACGATTGTAACAAGTGCTAAAAGCATCTTTTGAGTATCAACCGATTGCTGGAAGAAAATCTGTCTGCCTGCATTGTCAACAAGTGATTTGTCAACTGCCTTAAAGTCAGTGCCGTCAAGGATTTGACCGAATACAAAGGTTGCAACAGCAGCATTAACTTTTGAAAGGAATGTTTGGAATGCGAAGCAAACACCCTCCTGTCTTTCACCTGTTTTCCATTCAAGATAGTCAACAGAATCGGCAATGAGTGCATAGGTGATGACGTTGTAAATGCCAAGCGGAAGACCCATAAGGAATAAGAATACCCAAAGAACATAAATATTAGCCTTTGTAACGTCCTGAGCCATAACAACATAGCAAAGAGCGTGAACTACAAGACCGAATAATGCTGAGCCGATATAGATTTGCTTGAGGGAAAACTTCTTTCTGAGCATAGGGAAGATAGCCATTGCAGGCACCATTCCAACACCGATTGCGACCGTAAGAGTTGTTACGATAGTTCCACGAGGAATCCAAAAGTCATAAGCAGCTGCTGCGTCAACATTAGGCACAAGCGTTGATTGAGCACCCGGTAAGAAGTCTTGGAAAATTTGGGTAAAGTTTGTATAGTTTTGAATAATAATGTAGTTTCCGATATAGTCAGCACACTGATTTGCAGTTACCATTGTTGAACCTAAAATTGCGGCGAAAATAACAATGATGAGAAGTCTGTTTTTGCCGAGAACTACAAATGTTTCCTTAAATGAAGGAGTATGGTCCATCTTAGGTACTCTTTCTTTAGATACAAAGAAAATGAGTATTGAAAGACCGCAACCCAAAAGTGCAAAAATAACACCGCTTAGGAAAAAGCCTTTTGTGTAACCCATATTGCTTTGATAAAGAATAGGAACAAGAAGAGCAGGAAGTATTCCGCCGAATGTTGAGCCTAAACGAGCAGTAGAGATAAATGAGGTTCTTTCACTTTCAAGCGGAGTGATTACCGATGAAAGTCCCCAGAAAGGAACGTCCTGAACAGTAAATGCCACACCCCAAAGAATGTATGTTACAAGAGCCCAAACAAAAGCTGCTGTTGAACCCTCTTTAAACGGGGCAGAGAAAAGAGCAATTGTTGTTATTGCAATCGGAATAGGAGCAAATAAAAGATAAGGTCTCATTTTGCCCCATTTTGATTTTGTTCTGTCAACAATCATACCCATTACAGGGTCATTAAGTGCGTCAAACACACGCCCGATAAGAATAATTGTTGTGCCTTGCTTTAATGTAAGTCCCGCACCGTTTTGGAAAAATACGAGTGTGAACATTGACATAAGGGTATAAATACCCGAACGACCGAACGCACCGACAGTAAAGCAAATGCGCTCTTTCATAGTTAAATATTTTTTTGTTTCAGCCATTTATTTTCTCCTTTTAATTACTGCCGGCAAAATAACCGGAGCTTCCTCTTGAGCGTTTTGCATTTGCTTTAAAAGTAAAAACTTAAGCTCCTGCCTTACATGTGCGTACCTTGGATCTTTTATAAGATTGTTTTTCTCATTCGGGTCTTTTTGCAAATCATAAAGATAATTTTCAAAATAAACCTTAGATTTGTGGTGAACATAGCCTGTTATAGCGGCGTCACGCACTTCATATTTGAACCTGTCGGTTCTGACTGCACGTGAATTTGAAGCCTCGCTAATCTGTATAAATACACAGTCACGCTTGTCGTCGGGATTGTCTACCTGCTTGCCGAGGTCAACGCCCATATACGTTCTCGGAATAGGAATATTTGCCATAGAAAGAAGCGTAGGCGGTAAATCAATAAGTGATGAAAGCCTTTCTTCTTTCTTGCCGCCGACAAATTTGCCGCCCTTAATAATTAAAGGAGTGTGAGTTGCGCTTTCGTGGCAGCTTCTTTTGTATTCCGGATTTCTTGTTTTAAAATGACTGCCGTGGTCAGATGTGTAAATGATAATTGTATCGTCATATATTCCGAGTTCCTTAAGCTTTTCAACAAGTCTGCCGACATTGTAGTCAAGCCTGTTAATTGCAGAAATATAATCGGGATACATTTCTTTGTAATTACCCTTTAAAAACGTTAAATCATCCGGCAAAGGATAATCTTTGTATTTTTCAACAGTCGGCTTGTAGCCCTCATACGTGTGATGGTCGTTTTGATGATGTGGCTCTAATTGACTTACAAACATAAAAAATGGCTTGTCTTTATCCCTTTTGTCTAAAAATTCAAGCGCATAATCATTTATGCAATCAGCCCTGTAACCTTTGAAATCAAGCTTGTTGCCGCTTTCGTCAAAGATATAGCCGTCATAACCGTGAGATGTGAATTCAAGAACATCAGCACCTCTGAAATATTGATATTCTCCTTGCTTTTCTCTCGGAATTGCAGTGCTTTCACAGTGCAATCCAACACCCGGAAGCCTGTTTGAAGCCAAGTGCCATTTACCTATGTAAGCTGTTTGATAGCCTGCTTCATTAAAATAATGTGCAAGCGGTTTAATGTCACTCGGAAGCGGAATACCGTTCCAATAACAGCCGCATTGCGTTGCGTAAACGCCCGTTTGCAGGCAAGCCCTTGCCGGTCCGCAGACGGGCTGGCAGGTAAAGTTGTTTTCGTACTTTATGCCTTCTTTTGCAAGGGCACAAAGGTTGGGTGTTACCTCTTCATTAACCGTGTCCCAGCGTTGCTGGTCGGAAAAATAGAAGATAATGTTTTTCTTTCCCATAATTTTCCCCTTATATTTTTATGCTATAAATCCGACAACTGCGTTGTAAAAATTAACAACTGCAATTGCGGCAACAACTGTTGTAAAAACAGTTTTAATTACTTTCTCATTTCCTTTTTTATTCATTTTAGCACCTAAAAGTCCGCCGACTACCGCACAAATAATTGCAACAATAAGCGTTACAATGTCAAATTCAGGTATTGTGTGAGTAACTCCTAAGGTGATAAGCTTTGAAAGCTGGCTGAAAAAAATAGTGCCTACGCTGTAAACTGCCGCTTCCTTAACCGTCATTGAGAAGAAAAGAGCAAGAAATGCAACGTTAATCGGTCCTCCTCCTACACCTAAAAAAGAAGCAATAAAGCCGAGCGCAAGGCCTACAAGAATAATGCAAATAGGATTTTTAACCTTGAAGCTTTTTGCATTTTTTAAATTTATATAGACAACGGATGCGACAAGCAAAATGCCTAAAATTAAGCCTTGCAGACTTTTTAATTTACTGTTATCAAATAATGTAAGAAGATAATCGAATAACCTTGAGCCGAGTATTCCGCCTATAACAGCACCGACAGATAATGAAACAATAAGCTTGAAATCAATTTTTGTTTTAGATTTAATATGCTTAATTGTTGAGCTTATGCTCATACTGAAAACAGCACAGGTTGAATAAAAATTAACAATGCTGATAGGGTCCTTTCCTATAAGGTCAAGAAGCGGTTTTATTATTACTCCTCCGCCAAGACCAACATATGCACCCATAAAAGTGGCAAATATAATAATTATACCATATAATACAGTTGTCAATTTGCTTCATCTCACTCTTTGAAAAAATACGCTTTGAATATTATATAATAAAACAATTGTTAAGTCAATCGAATTAAAACATTATCAACTTATTACGGCGTAAAAGTTGCTTTCCCATGCAGGAATGTAAACACTGTGCCTGAAATAAAGTGTGTATTTATCATTTAAACTTAATATTTTCTTGCCGAGCGCAAATAAATCCTCATTTCTGTGATAAGCGCAAACATAAAGCTTTGGCAAATATGTTTTTATAATTCTTTTTGCACCGTCAAGCGCTTTCATTTCCGAGCCTTCAATATCCATTTTTATCATGGTAACAGGGCAGTCAATTAACGAGTCGATATCAGTTACTTTTACGGGTACTCCGCTTGCCGAAATATGCGAATTTCTGCTCTGCTCCTTTGCAAAAATAAGGGTATCTTTTTCGTTCCAAGCGCCCATATTATAGGTTTCCAAATTCTTCATTTCAGCCGTGTTTTTGATTAACTTTTTATAGCTTTTTGCATCAGGCTCAAGCGCAATTATTTTGTTGTATTTTCCCTTTGTGTAGGCGGTAAATTCTCTTATTGTATCGCCGTCATAAGCCCCTAAATCAACGATTGATTCACTATCGTTCAGCCTTAATATATTGCTATAAATACTCTCTTTGTCACAAAATGAATTTAAAAGATAATCTACCTTGCCCGACACCTTGAAATTGAGTATGTCAATATAGTCTTTTTTGCTTTTTTCGTCTGCTAAATGTTCATAAACAAAATCAAAATCATCATTGTGTTCTTTAACATATTCTCGGGTGAAAAGTCCGCCGCCCGCAACGGGAACATCAGGAGCAAAAACCTTGTGCTCACTGTTGATTTTTTTAATGTTTTCGATAACGTTTTCAAGGTGTGTTGCAAATGCCAAAACTACGTTAAAATCATCGTATTTTTCGCAAACCTCGCTGTATTTAAGCACCTTGTAGCCTAAAAATGAATGACCTCTCACAAATTCATCGCTTGCGAATATCTCACTTACCGTGATTTGGTAGGTGTTAAGCGTTGAAATTATTTTTTCAGCCCCGTTTCCCATTCCGTAAATCATAACGGGTTTGCCGTCTTTTTTTAAAAAATCCCAAACATTTTCTTCTTTTATTCTTTCAATCATTGCTTTGCTCCGCATATATTTAATGCAATGATTATATCATAAAATATTGCTCTTTACAAATGCTAAAAAGTATTATATAATATTTTTTGATTTAAAAATAGCTATTTTAAAATTTGAGGGGGAATATGCCTATATGGGCAGTGCCTTTAAAAATCTGTTTAAAAAAGAAAGTTCAACAGAGGATGAGATTAAACAGCTTGTTGAGGAAGATGAACAGGTAGGTCAGCTTGAAAAAAATCAAAGAGAAATGATTAATAATATTTTTGAGTTTGACGATTTGGATGCAGGGGACATAATGACCCACAGAATCGATATAAATGCGCTTGATTGCAATTTGAGTATTGAAAAAGCCGTGGAACTTGCTATTGAGTACGGCAATTCTCGTCTGCCTGTTTATGATGAAGACCTTGACCGTATCTGCGGTGTGCTTTATGTTAAAGATTTGCTTAAATTTGTCGGCAAGCCTATTTCAAATGGCGAAAAGCTTTTGTCATATACAAGAAAACCGCTTTTTGTGCCGGAGTCTATGCCTTGCGGCAAGCTTTTTGCCAAAATGACCGAAGCAAGAGTTATGCTCGCAATAGTTATTGATGAATACGGCGGCACGGCAGGTCTTGTTACTATGGAAGATATATTGGAAAGCATAGTAGGCAATATTTGTGACGAATATGACGGTGATGAAGAGCAAAGTATAACTAAGATTAATGACAGTACATTCACTTTTGACGGTTTTGCGGATATTGACGATGTATCAAAAGCGCTTGGTATTCAAATCCCCGACGGCGATTACGACACGATAGCAGGCTTTGTTATCACTCTTTTGGGTTATCTGCCGAGTGAAGATGATAAAAAGGTACATACTGTTAAATATGATAATCTTGTTTTTACCGTTTTGGATGTAAAGGACAGAAGAATCGGTAAGATTAAAGTAGAAAAAGTAGAAGTTGAAAAATAAGGCGAAAATATGGCAGAACAAATTATAGAATTTGAAGCTATGGAACAGGCAGTCAGCCTATTCGGCAGCTTTGATGAAAATGTTAAACTTATTGAAAATGAATATGACGTTTCAATTATTTCACGTGGTTCTGAACTGAAAGTTATGGGAGACGTCGAAAATGTTGATAAAGCGGCAAGAGCCTTGCGTTCAATGCTTGCTATGATTAATAAGGGCGAAAGCCTGACAGAGCAAAATGTTCGTTATGTTTTAACTCTTGTTAATGAGGGCAATGAAGATAAAATAGCGTCAATGAGCAGCGGGTCTATTTGTATTTCGTCCAAGGGCAGACCTATTAAGCCTAAAACGCTCGGCCAAAAAAGGTATTGCGACGCTATATTAAATAATACAATTACATTTGGTATCGGCCCTGCCGGAACCGGCAAAACGTATCTTGCCGTTGCAATGGCAGTTACGGCTTTTCGTGCCAAAGAAGTGGATAGGATTATTTTAACCCGTCCGGCTGTTGAGGCAGGCGAGAAGCTTGGCTTTTTGCCTGGTGATTTGCAAAGCAAGGTTGACCCTTATTTAAGACCGCTTTATGACGCACTTTTTGATATGCTCGGCGCTGAAAATTTTCAGAGATATCAGGAGCGTGGTGCGATTGAGGTTGCACCGCTTGCTTATATGCGAGGCAGAACTCTTGATGACAGTTTTATTATTCTTGATGAAGCGCAAAACACCACGCCTGAGCAAATGAAAATGTTTTTAACCCGTTTGGGATTTAATTCGAAAATGGTTATAACGGGTGATATAACTCAAATAGATTTGCCTGACGGTAAAAAATCAGGACTAAAAAAAGTAATGCACATTCTTCGCAATGTCAACGATATAGCAATTTGCAAATTTGATAAAAAGGATGTTGTAAGGCATAAGCTTGTGCAGGATATAGTTAATGCTTACCAAAAATACGAGGAGGATAAGAACAATGGACGCAGTTAAAGTAGTAATTTCAAATGACCAAAAAGCAGTTAAAATTCCAACGGGAATAAGAATGTTAATCAGACGTTGCTGTCATGCAGTTTTAGAGCTTGAAAATTTTGAAGGCTCGGCAGAAGTGAGTGTTCGTTTTGTTGATAACGAGCAAATAAGAGAACTTAATAAGCAATATCGCAATATTGATAAAGAAACAGATGTTCTTTCTTTTCCTCTCGGTGAAAACGGAGAATATGATATAAACCATGATACAGGTGCTAAGCTTTTGGGCGATATAGTTATTTCCGTTCCTAAGGCAGTTGAGCAGGCTGAAATGTATAATCATCCTCTTCAAAGAGAAATCGGATTTTTAACAGTCCACTCAATGCTTCATCTTTTAGGATATGACCATGAAAACGGCGGTCTTGAGGCTGTACATATGCGTGAAAAGGAAGAAACCGTACTTACACAAATAGGCTGGAAGCGAAATAACAGCTACTATATGGGAGACGAATAATGACAAAAACAGCTTTTGTAGCTATTGTAGGCAAGCCGAATGTAGGCAAATCATCATTGCTTAATAAAATGCTCGGTCAAAAAATTGCAATAGTATCATCAAAACCGCAAACCACAAGAACTAAGATTATGGGCGTGCTAACTAAAGGCGAAACTCAGCTTGTATTTACAGATACACCCGGATTTCATAAAGCGCATAATAAGCTTGGCGAAAAAATGAACGAAGCAGTCGGCGACACAGTAGGCGGTGTTGATGCTTGCCTTTTTTTGACAGAGCCGAGAGGTGAACTTAATGAGCAGGAACTCCAGCTTCTTGAAATGTTTAAAAAGCAAAAAATGCCGGTTATTCTTGCTATTAATAAAATTGATATGATAAACGATAAAGAGGAACTTTTTAAAAGAATTGTTTATCTTACATCGTTTTATGATTTTAAGGCGGTCGTTCCTGTCAGCGCTACCGAAGGCGACCATGTTGACGAGCTTATTGACGAACTTGATAAGCTTGCTTTTGAATCGCCTCACTTTTTCCCTGACGACACCTTGACCGACCAGCCTGAAAGAGTGCTTGCGGCTGAAATTATAAGAGAAAAAATACTTCGCTTAATGGATAAAGAAATTCCTCACGGTATCGCAGTAGCGGTTGAAAAAATGCGTGAGCGTGACGATAAAGATATCCTTGATATAGATGCAACAATTTATTGCGAGCGTGAAAGCCACAAGGGTATGGTAATAGGCAAAAACGGCTCAATGCTTAAAAAAGTTTCTACCTATGCAAGGCAGGACCTTGAACGTTTTTTCCAAATTAAAGTTAATCTTCACTGTTGGGTAAAGGTTAAAGAAGATTGGAGAAACAGGGAAGGTCTTATTCATAATTTCGGTTTAGACAATAAATAATAAATTCCAAATTTTCACACGCTTATATTTATCATCGTAGTATAAAATAAAAAGGGTGATATTTTATGATAAACAGCGAGTGGAATGATTTTTGGAATTCGGGTAAAATCGACGATTATTTAAAATTTAAACAGACGGAAAATCAATATTACGGCATTAATTGGGAAGTGCGCAATGGCAAAGACGAAGGGACTTGTAATAAAAGAGCAAACAGTTGGGGAGAGTGACCGTTTAGTTACTCTCCTTACTGCTGATTATGGGCTTGTCAATGCTTTTGTAAGAGGTGCTAAGCAACTGAAAAACAGACTTGCCGCTTCAACCTCCCTTTTTGCATACAGCGAATTTTCAATTTATCAGGGCAAAAACGCTAATGTTGTTGACGGCGCTAATCCTATTGAAATATTTTTTGATTTGAGAAAGGATATTGAGCGCCTTGCAGTTGCGCAGTATTTTGCTCAGCTTGCTTTTGAACTTGCTAATGAAGGTCAGCCTGAGGAAGAAATGCTCAGTGTGATTTTAAATTCTTTTCATCTTCTTTGCAAAGGAGAAAAGGCGATTATTCAGATTAAATCTGTGGTCGAATTCAGATTGATGTCGCTTTCGGGTTATATGCCGAATATTTTAGCTTGCGCAAACTGCGGTACATACGAAACCGATATTATGTATTTTGATACGCTTGAGGGCTGTATTTATTGCGAAAATTGTCAAAAAATCGGCGCAATTGCCTGCCCTAAAAATGTTATAACGGCTGTAAGATTTATTTGCCTTACCGAGCCTAAAAAAATATATTCCTTTTCACTGAGTGAGAAAAATCTTGAATTACTTTCTAAAATAAGCGAGCAATACGTTTTGTCACGTATTCAAAAACGGTTACCCACTCTTGAATTTTATAAATCAGTTAAATTATAAAAGGTAAATACTTATGAATAAAAACCATAAAACACTTGAACTTGACTTGATTCTTGAAAAGCTTGCCGCCGAATGCTCCTGCGATGACGCTAAGGATTTGGCAAGAGGGCTTAAACCTGCCGGCGATATGGCAGAGGTTGAAATGCTTTTGCAGCAAACAGAGGACGCCTTTTCACTTCTTGCCCGTTTCGGTGGTCCGTCATTTTCGGGTCTTAAAAATGTAAATAATTCTCTTCACAGGGCGGCAGCAGGCGGTTCGCTTAACCCTAAGGAACTTTTGGATATTGCTTATTGTTTGCGTGCATTAAGAACTCTTGATGAGTGGCGCAACCATTCAAGCGGGGTTAAAACAAGCCTTGATTTCTTTTTTGAAGGCATAACCTCCAATAAATATCTTGAAACTAAAATATTATCCTGCATCGTCAGCGAGGAGGAAATTGCCGATAAAGCGTCGGATACTCTTTTTGACATAAGAAAGAAAATCAGGTCAAAAGAAAACTCAATAAGGGAAAAACTTGATTCTCTTATTCATTCATCTCATTATCAGCAGTTTTTGCAGGAGGCAATTATTACCCAGCGTAACGGCAGATTTGTTGTCCCCGTTAAGGCTGAATGCAGAGGCAACGTTCCCGGTCTTGTTCACGATACCTCGTCAACAGGCGCAACCGTTTTTATTGAACCTGCCTCTGTTGTTGACGCTAATAATGACATTAAGGTGCTCCAAGGTAAAGAGCGAGATGAAATAATGCGAATTTTATATGAACTTTCGGCTGAATCGGGCGATTTCGCCGAGTCGATTAAACATTCGTATGAAAGCGCAATAAGGCTTAATCTTATTTTTGCCAAGGCTCACCTTGCATATAAAATGAAGGCTACTAAACCTATTCTTAATAACGAGGGCATAATCTGTCTTAAAAAGGCACGTCATCCGCTTATTGACCCTAAAAAGGTTGTTGCAACTGATATTGCGCTTGGCGACGAATACGATACACTTGTTATCACCGGGCCTAATACAGGCGGTAAAACCGTATCGCTTAAAACGCTCGGCCTTTTAACTTTGATGACTATGTGCGGGCTTCTTATTCCGGTAGCTGATAGGTCAAGAGTTTCCGTGTTTAATAATATTCTTGTCGATATCGGCGATGAACAGAGCATTGCGCAATCTCTTTCAACCTTTTCATCTCATATGGTTAATATCATTGATATAATGAAAAAAGCAGATGATAAATCGCTTATTTTAATAGATGAACTTGGCGCAGGTACTGACCCGGTTGAGGGTGCGGCACTGGCTGTATCTATTATTGAAGCGCTTAGGGAAAAGGGAGCAATTATTGCGGCAACTACTCACTATGCCGAACTTAAAGCTTATGCTCTCGATACTCCGGGTGTTACAAACGGCTGCTGCGAATTTGACATTGAAACGCTCCGCCCAACCTATAAACTTTTAATAGGTGTTCCCGGCAGGTCAAACGCTTTTGCTATTTTGAAGCATCTTGGTATGACTCAAGATGTTATTGATAATGCTAAGGCAATTGTAGGTTCCGATAATCGTGACTTTGAAGCTGTTCTTGAAAAACTTGAAGCCTCACGTCACGCTCTTGAAGAGGAACGCAAAGTTGCCGAGGAAATGACCGAAAGGGCAAGAAAAATTGAGGAAAAAGCGCAGTCTGAGATGGATAAGATAGAAACTCTTAAGGCTCGTGAACTTGATAAAGCTAAGCGTGAGGCGCAAAAGCTTATTGATGCCGCCGAAAGAAAGTCAAGTCAATTTCTTCTTGAACTTGATAAACTGAAAAAAGAACAGACATCGTCTAATGCGACTGAAATTGCACGTAAAACACGCAGAGCGGTTAAGGCGCAAATGGGTGAAATGGACGACCTTATTAATCCTAATGAGCTTGCTGATAATTGGGATTATGACTATAAATTGCCACGCAATCCAGTACCCGGTGACAGAATTGTTATAAAAGGTATCGGCGAAGGTGAGGTTCTTGAGTTTAAAAATAATAATGTTCTTGTTAAATCGGGCTTGCTTAAAACACGTGTTAAGCTTTCGGATATTATGATTCTTGATAAGCCAAAGAAAAAGCCTGTTAAAACACAACATAATGTATATCGCACTTCTTCCCGTGCAGATGCCGATGTTAAAACGGAAATCGATATGAGAGGGGAAACTGTTGATGAAGCTTTATCCGAACTCGGACTTTTTATTGACAGATGTGTGCTTAATAATATTGAAGAAATAAGAATTATTCACGGTAAGGGTACGGGTGCACTCAGGAGCGCTGTTACCGATTATCTTAAAACTCACCCAAATGTGTCGGAATACCGACTCGGTCGATATGGCGAGGGCGAAAACGGTGTCACTATCGCTAAGCTTAAATAACGGAGAAAATTATGGCAGACGAGCTTGAAAATTTAACAGGTGTTGTTGAGGGCATTACTTATAGAAACGAGGCTAACGGCTACGCTGTCATCGAGGTTAAAACCGGTGACGAATTTGTTACCGTTGTGGGCGTTTTGGGCGATATTACTGTCGGGGAACAAATTGTCTTTCAAGGTGAGTGGACTATGCATCCAAACTTTGGCAGGCAGTTTAAATCTGTTCGCCTGACTCGCAGTCGCCCCGCCGATGCTTCGGGTATGCATCGCTTTCTTGCAAGCGGTATTATTAAAGGTATAGGTGAAGCAACGGCAACCAAAATAGTGGAAAAATTCGGCTCAAGTACATTTAATGTGATTGAAAACGAGCCTGAGCGCCTTGCTGAAATTAAAGGAATTTCAAAATCCAAAGCTAAGCGGATAAGCAAGGATTTTAAAATGCAATTTGCCGCAAGGGACGTTATGAACGGTCTTGCAGAGCTTGGATTTAATCAGCAGGAAGCTTATGATATTTACAGCGTACTCAAAAGCGATTCGCTCGATATAGTCAACGAAAATCCTTATGCGCTTGTCTCTCTTGTCGGCAGTATTGATTTTGCAAGGGCAGACGAGATTGCAATGAATATGCAGCAGGCACCTCCTTTTGATTGCAGGTGCCAAGCCGGTGTTACATATATTGTCAGGCATAATCTTTTTAACGGCCATACGTGCTTACCGAGAAACAGCATTATAAAGCCGGCAATGCTTCTTTTGGAATGTAATGAGGACGAGGCTGAAATTGCGATTGACAATGCGATTGATGCAAAGCAACTTGTTGAGGAAAATATTGACGGTAAAGCGTTTCTCTTTTTGCCTGAAATTTACGAGGCAGAATCCGGCATTGCCGAGCGTATAAAGGTTATGATTGAATATCCGCCTGCTCCTAAGGAAATTTCACCTGCCGAAATTGACGCTTTTGAAAAGACTAATAATATCACTTTTGATGAAAAGCAGAGAGAAGCTATTGAAATTGCCGTTAATAAAGGACTTCTTATTTTAACAGGCGGCCCCGGTACGGGTAAAACAACGACGGTTAAGGGTATTATCACTCTTATGGAAAACAGAGGGCTTGATGTTGCGCTTGCCGCACCTACGGGCAGAGCCGCTAAAAGAATGACCGAGCTTACAGGTAAAGAGGCTAAGACCATTCACAGGCTTCTTGAGGTTGAATATAAAGACGGCGCCACCGAGCCAAGCTTTGCTCATAATCTTAAAAATCCGCTTGAATGTGATGCAGTAATTGTTGATGAACTTTCAATGGTTGATGTTACTGTCTTTTCAGCGCTTTTGGACGCTTTGCCGCTTTCCTGCCGCTTAATTATGGTGGGTGACAAAAATCAGCTTCCGCCTGTCGGTGCAGGAAATGTACTTGCTGATTTGATTAAAAGCGAGCTAATCGGTGTTGTAAGCCTTGATAAAATTTTTCGTCAGGCAATGAAAAGTAAAATTGTTTCAAATGCTCATAGGGTAGTAAACGGCGAGATGCCTGTTTTTGATAACAGCGTTGATTCTGATTTCTTTTTACTTCGGGAAAATTCAAAATATAATGCAGCGGGAAAAATAGTAAATCTTGTAACTGACAGAATACCTTCAGGCTATGGGCTTGACAGTATACGGGATATTCAAGTGCTTTGCCCAAGCCGTAAAGGTGAGGTTGGAACTGAAAATATAAATGCGCTTTTGCAGGCAAAGCTTAATCCGCCGTCTTACGAAAAAAACGAAATTAAATATAAAGGCTATACCTTGCGTGAAGGCGATAAGGTTATGCAAATTAAAAATAATTATGATGTTCCTTGGTTTAAGGACGGCGAAAACGGCACGGGAGTTTTTAACGGGGACATAGGAATACTTACACGTATTGACCGTGCAAACGATATTATTAATGTTCGCTTTGATGATAAAGAAGCTATGTATAGTATTGAAAATGTTAAGGAAATTGAACTTGCTTATGCTATGACCGTGCATAAAAGTCAGGGCAGCGAGTTTGCAGCGGTCGTTTTGCCAACCATTGCAACCCCACCCAAGCTTTCATATAGAAATTTATTTTATACCGCTTTAACCCGTGCCCGTAATTTACTTATTATTGTCGGGAACGAGGCTTCGGTTAAGGCAATGGTTGATAATGATAAAAAAAGCAGACGTTACAGCGCACTTGTTCATTTTTTATCTGTTGACAATGTTGCTTTTTTTAAGTAACATAATATAAAGTTAAAAATTTGTGATTAATTAGGAATGTTAAATATGTTTGGTTATGATTTGGGAATAGATTTAGGCACAAGCTCTATAGTTATTTCTGTTGTAGGAAAAGGCGTTGTTTTAAGTGAGCCGGCTTACGTTGCCTATGACGTTAATAAGAGCGAAATGCTTTATGCCGGTAAGCGTGCTTATTACCTTGAAGGCAGAGAACCTGTCGGCGTAAGCGTTATTCAGCCTATTAAAAGCGGAAATGTAAGTAATTACGACCTTGCCTGCCAAATGGTAGAATATTTTATGAATAAGGTCCTTAAAAAGAATATATTTAAACCGAGAATAGTTGCGTCCGTTTCGTCTGACAGCACAGACGTTGAAAGAAGAACGCTTATTTCAGTTTTGATTTCGGCAGGTGCTCGCTCTGTTTGCCTTGTTGAGCAGCCTCTTTGCGCTGCTTTTGGCGCCGGTATTGACCCGCTTAATCCCACAGGTGTGTTTGTTATTGATGTCGGTGCAGGCTCAACAGATATGGCAGTTATCAGCCAAGGCGCTATGAGCCAAAACGAAACAGTCAAAATCGGCGGTGATGATTTTGACGAAGCTATTGTAAAATATCTTAAAGAAAAGCATGGGCTTCTTGTAGGTCTTAGGACTGCCGAGGATATTAAGAAAACTATCGGTTCTGCCGTAATGCGGGATACGGATGTTACTATGAATGCTAAGGGAAGGAATGTTCTTTCGGGGCTTCCAAAGGTTGTTGAAATAACAGGTAATGAAATTTGTGCTTGTTTTGGCGAACTTCTTGATGAAATTATGACAGTTGCCAAGTCTATGTTTGAGCGTACATCTCCTCAACTTGTGGCTGATATAACAAATTCAAGCGTTCTTTTAACAGGCGGAATGTCACAACTTTTCGGTCTTGACAAGCTTATTTCTCAAACGCTTAATCTCGATGTAACAATTCCTGTCAGGGCTAATCTCTGCGTGTCAAAGGGATGTGAACTCGCACTTAAAAAGATGCATATTCTTGACGGCTACGGCTATTCGTTTAAAACTAAGGAAGAGGTCAGAATCAGATGATTCAAATTTATTACGGCTTTGGCAAGGGCAAAACAACTGCCGCAATCGGGCAAGGTATGAGAGCTAAAGGCGCAGGAAATACCGTTACCCTTGTTCAGTTTTTAAAGGATAATAAATCAAGCGAGTTGTCAGTTTTGCCGTTTGACATTTTCAATGCACCCGATACTTTGTCGTTTAATCCGGGTAAAGAATATCAGGCGTGGGTTGACAGTGCGATTGACTATATAATAAGTTCAAAAAGCAATATGATTATCCTCGATGAATTTCTCGACGTTATTGATTCGTTTGTTCCGGCTGATAAAGCACTTGGTATTCTTGATATGCTAGGCGGCAGGGAAATTGTTATCACAGGCCATAAGAAAGTTGAAAGGCTTTTTGAAAAAGCAGACTATATAACCTTTATGGATAAAATAAAACACCCTTATGATATGGGCGTTAAAGCAAGAAAAGGTATTGAATATTAATTTTGGAAGGGGAAGCGCTATGGATAAATTTTCAAATTTTAATCCTAAGGTTTGCTTTCTCTTTTTTGTTTTTGCCGTTTTGCTTATTCTTTTAAATTTTAATCCGATATTTCTCGTCATATCGCTTTTGGCAGGTGTTATTTATAATGCCATGCTTCAGGGCAAAAAGGCGTTTAAAACGTTTTTTGCATTTCTTTTGCCGTTTACAATTCTTATCGGGCTTTTTAATATGGCTTTTACGTCTTACGGAATTGATGTTCTCTTTTCAATTTCAAATAAGAATTTTACTGCCGAGGGGCTTGCCTACGGCTTGTGCCAAGGAGTTATGTTTTCAAGCGTAATTGTTTGGCTTTCAAGCTATTCTTATGTTTTGAGCAGCGACAAATTTATGTCTGTTTTTTCAAAACTTGCGCCTAATTTGACGCTTGTTTTGACTATGACGCTTTCCTTTATTCCACGTTTAAGAAAAAATGCTCAGGAAATTAACGATGCAAGGCTTAATGTAAATGCAGGTCAAAGTAAATTAAAAAAGAGCCTTGATAATTTTTCTGCACTTGTTTCTATGACGTTGGAGGAAAGCATAGAGGTATCCGATACTATGCGTGCCAGAGGTTTTAATTCCTCACGTAAACCGTATTCTAAATACAGATTTAATTTTAACGACGGTGTTGTTTTAATAATTGTTTTAGGATTGAGTGTAGCTTGCATAGTTCTAAATTCTCTTGATAAGGCTGAATTTATATTCGATCCGGAAATTAAAATTCTTTCCTTTTCACCGATTTTTCTTATTTTATATACATTATATATGTTTTTACCTGTTATAATTAGTATTTCGGAGGGTATAAAATGGCACTTTTTGAAACAAAAAATTTAACATTTTCTTATCCTCTTTCCGATAAGACAGCGCTGAAAAACGTTGATTTAAAAGTGGAGCAGGGCGAGTTTATGCTTGTGATGGGCAAAAGCGGAAGCGGCAAATCAACGCTTCTTCGTTTGCTTAAAAAGGAAATTGCTCCGGTAGGCGAAATCGGCGGTGAGATTAATATTAATTGCGACAGTATCGGTTTTGTCGGTCAAAATCCGGAAACGTCATTTGTTTGCGATAACGTTCGTTCGGAGCTTGCCTTTGCGCTTGAAAACGAAAAATATTCAAACGACGAAATAACCGTCAGAATAGGCGAAACTGCTTCGTTTTTTAATCTGAATTTTCTTCTTGATAAAAAGATTGATGAGCTTTCAGGCGGTGAAAAGGCAAGTGTTGCAATTGCTTCGGCGATAATAAGCGATGTTCAGGTACTTTTGCTTGATGAACCGCTTTCTCAGCTTGACCCTAAGGCGGTTACTACCGTTTCTTCTATGCTTAAAAGGATAAACGAAGAACTTGGTGTAACCGTTATTGTCGTTTCACATTCAAGTGAGGAGTTTGTTGATTTTTGCGATAGTCTTGTTATACTTGAAAACGGTGAAATTATTTGTAACGATACACCTTATAATGCAAAAAACAATGCTTCTCTTTTGCCTTATTTCCCTATTTGTACCCGTCTTTTTGATGAAAGGCCGCTTAATATTAAATCTGCCGTTTCTCTTGCAGATAAGCTTAAAGAAAAGCCGCTTGAAAATAGAAATGAAAACAAATCGGAAGTTTGCGTTAATTTAAAAAATATTACATTCGCTTATAATAAAAATCAAAAGGATATCTTATCCTGCCTTGATTTCAAGGCATATAAAGCTCAAATTAACTGTATAATCGGCGCTAACGGCAGCGGCAAAACCACTCTTTTAAAGGTGATTGCAGGTATTAAAAAGCAGTATTCGGGAAAGTCGAAAATTTTAGGCAAATGCTCATATATGCCCCAAAATGTAAAATATCTTTTCACAAAGGATTTGGTGAGTGAGGAAATTGATGCTCAAACTGCCGAAAAACTCGGTATTGCCGATTGCCTTAATCAGCATCCGTTTGATTTGAGCGGCGGTCAGGCTCAAAAGCTTGCTTTCGGTATACTTCTTGAGCAGGATGCCGATATTCTTCTTCTTGACGAGCCTACCAAAGCGTTTGACGAATTTTCAAAAAATGATTTAAAATCGCTTCTTTTTGAACTTAAGGCACAGGGCAAAACAATAATTATGGTGTCACACGATTTGGACTTTGTCGGCGATATTGCGGATAATGTTTCATTTTTAAGCGACGGCATTATTTCTAAAGCAGGCGGCAGGCGAGAGGTGTTTTCAAGCCTTAATTTCTATACAACTCAAATAAGAAGAATTACTAAAAGATATCTTGCTTTTGCCGTTTCAATGGGGGATATCTTATGAAAAAGCTTTATCCCGTTTTGATTTTTGCCGCTTTAATATTTATAGTTTTGTGGCAGCTTTTTTTCAGCAATACAAATTATTATTTGGTTTGCGTTGCGGTTTTAATAATTTCTATGCTCCCTTTTTTCTCCTCGTTTGAAAGGGGAGAGCATACGGCAAAGGATATCACCCTTATCGCTTCCCTGACCGCTCTTGCAGTAGTAAGCCGTGCGGTATTTTATCTTGTTCCTCAGGTCAAGCCGATTGCCGCAGTTGTCGGTGTAAGCGGTGCAGTCTTGGGTGCTAAAAGGGGATATTTAATCGGCGCACTCTCTATGTTTGCTTCAAATTTTATATTCGGTCAAGGTGCGTGGACTCCGTTTCAAATGGTGGCTATGGCAAGTGTGGGGCTTTGCTTTGGTTTGGTGTTTCGCCGCATTAAGCCTACTAAAATCTCACTTGCAATTGTCGGATTTTTGTCAGTGCTTATCCTTTACGGGCTTATAGTTGATTTGTCCTCCGTGCTTTATTTCAACAGCGATATGTCGCTTAAAGGAATATTATCCGTTTATGCCGCAGGAGTGCCGTTTAACCTCGTTTTCGCCGGAGTCACGGCAGTATTTCTATTTCTGTTCGGCGAAATATTTGTTAAAAAAATTGAAAGAATCAATATCAAATACGGTATTTGCCGTAATGATTAGAAAGGATATATAATTATGGATAACGAAGAAATTCAAACAAATGCTCAAAACAACAATAAAGATTCAAAGGAAAATCCCGATACAATCAATCGCCTTTGTCGCTTTGCTTTTATTATGTCAACAATCGGTGTTTTAACTATCGGTATTTGCCCTGCTTTCGGCGTTATGGGCATTGTTGTCGGCGCAATTTTTAAAAGCAAAAATTTTCCTCTTTCCGATTTGAACGAGGACAGAGTTAAAAAAGCAAAATTTCTCGGAATTGTATCGCTTTTTCTTTTTGTAATCGATATTGTAATTCTTGCAGTATTTTTGCCGAAAATTAAAGGATAGGAGATACTTATGAGCGAAATATTATTTGAAAATAAAAATGCGACAGTTAAAAAGGTTTCAAAAGAAACGGAAAACGGTGCGAAGGAATACGTTTACCTTGACCTGCTTGATGAAAACGGAAATATCAAAACTTCAATTCCTCTCAAAGAGCCAAAAAAGGAAGAACAGAAAAACAATAATAAATAAAATATAGTTTAATATAGAATTTAAAGAATTGGCAATGTCTAGATGTAG